>Ga0163159_1003176_pt1 | contig 12650 bp, 8 predicted proteins | sample BioMet9_FD_108702 | JGI IMG/M metagenome (GOLD analysis project Ga0163159, IMG submission 108702) | Microbial communities from bioreactor (seeded with sewage sludge) at Lawrence Berkeley National Lab, California, USA - Biofuel... | ecosystem: Engineered > Bioreactor > Anaerobic > Unclassified ... | reverse complement strand
TCCTGAATCCACTGATTCCTTCTCAATATACAATAATCGGATACTCCGACCTCTCCGCAACAACATCCTCCCTATCAGTTACGGCCATTCATTTTAAAGACGGTACAACGTGGAAATTAGCCAGTATATTACCGGAAAACGTAAACAAAAACAAATAGAGTCTATCATACCACCGTGAAAACAATCTTTTTGAACCTGATAGGTTTGAAAAGATTGTTTTTTATATGCAATACATACTTGCTACAGTATGCTGCCATATTTTTCCACCTATCAAAATTTCAATATCTTATTTTTGATTCTGGGATAAAAATGTAAGCGACACTACCTGTTAAAATCATTGCCGGCAAAATATATCCACGGATTTTACCCCTTAGGGATATAGACTGCAAATATAACCGCCCCGGATATAATGAAAAGAATGCATCGCCCTATATAAGCCAGCAGCGTTCCCACCACTATCTTCCAACAAGCGGAAGGTCTAACTCCAAATCAATGATTTCGATGAATAAAAGTACAATATCTATTTTATTTTTATACTATGTATTCTACCGAAAAAATCAACTATGTACGTCTTCTCCCTATACTTCTCTATATACTTCTCTATATAAGAAATACATAGTTATTGAAAAACAGTTAATGAATAAGTTATAATAAAACATATGTATATGTATGGCCATTAAAATATATGGGATGTGAAACACAATGATCGATGACATAATTAAAAATGTAACAAAGTTCACCCCTTCCAAAAGTATTAATGATGTATACTTAGATTGGGGTGAACAGCATTGGATTCAACTGGAACCGGATGTATCCAAAGTACAGCCAATCGTTTCAACGGTAACAATCTATCCTATGCAGGAGCAATTGCCACATAAGCATTTTGGATACCATGAAATCATAATCGGGCTTAAAGGAAAAATGGTTCATTGGTGTGATAACCGAAAAATTAATTTAGATGAAGGGACGATTGGTTACATCAGCAACGAAAGTGCGCATCACTTTATTAATTTTTCTTCTGAACCGGTATCATTCATAAGTATTATCTATTCAGCAATTCCCAAATCTTTAATGGAATTATCTACTGTGGAACATATTGATTTTTCTCAATTAGCAAAACGCGTTAATGTTAATTTACTCGTTGAAAAATTCATTCTCATGGTACATATGAAAATTTTTCTTGTTGATGCTGCCGGCAAATTTATGGTAGACGAAAAATTTCTACCCAACATTTGCAAACATTGCATACAAGATTCATGCGGCGATTGTATGTTAGCCGATATAACACAAGTCGGGAAACCCTCAGAAGGCAAAATATTTCAATGCAGATTCGGAGTATCTGTGTATCAAACTCCCATAGTTGTAAATAATATGGTATTAGGGTATCTGAGCTGCGGCTATGGAAAACTGTCCGAAGATGCACAGTCTGTCTTCTTCAAAACCATCAGTCCGGAGATGAAACAAGCGTACTATGCACTGCCTTTTATTTCTCTTAATCAATTAACTTCCGTAGCGGAAACGTTGTCATTAATCAGTACCTCTTTTGTACGATTAATGATCAACCACATTAAAGAAGAAGAATTAAGCGAGTATAAAATCAATCTGGCTGAAGAACGGGAAACACAGATGCAGTTATGCAATACGCTGAACCAAACGCAGTTAAAATTTCTCGAATCACAAGTAAATCCACATTTTCTATTTAATACATTAAACACGATTGCCCAGCAAGCAGAAATGGACGGCGCTGAAAAAATAGCATCATTGACTTATGCACTATCCAACTTGCTGCGATTAAGTTTAGGAAAAGCCCAGTCTTTAGTCGCTGTAAAAGAAGAATTAGATTACATCAAAGACTATTTATTTATTCAGCAATCTCGTTTTCCCGATAAATTCAAAGTATCCTTCACCATAGATAAAAAAATTTTTGATGTCAAAATTCCGTTTATGACGATTATGGTCTTAGTAGAAAACTCCATATTACACGGTTTTAAAAACATCACCTATCAAGGATTATTGAAAATTGCCGGGTATGTACAAGACAACCATGTGGTTATAGAAGTCAAGGATAACGGCAGCGGCATCTCCAATACTATCATATCTGTGATTCAAGAACTGCCTCATACTGATTATAATCAAATAGAACTTAAAGGCATCGGAATAAAAAACATCTTTTTACGGTTAAAACACTATTACGGCGGAGATTTCAGCTTATCCATAAATAAATCCGCAGAAGGCGGAACCTTAGCCAGAATACAAATTCCGTTTTAACTTATATTTTTATAAAAAGAGGTGAAATCATGTATAAAATGGTCATTGCCGATGACGAAGCTCTGGTGTGTAAATATCTCCGATATGTCGTAAAAGAAAAACATTTGCCATTTGACATCTGCGGAGAAGCAAAGAATGGCAACGATGCGCTGCAATTAGTTGAAAAATATACCCCCACTTTCGTCATACTGGATATCAATATGCCGATTCTAAACGGTCTTGAAACTGCAAAAATCATCCGTAAAAATTATCCTGACACAATTATTTATATTTTAACCGCCTATCGGCAATTTGATTATGTGCACGACGCAATGCATGCCAATGTTTTTGATTATTTAGTAAAACCTATAAAACCAGACGATTTAGTGGAAATATTAAAAAAAGGTATTGAAAAAGCATTGAAACAGCGTATATCTGCCCGGCGAGACCAGCGAATAACACAACAACTTACAAAAGACTACCCCTTAATATTGTGCCAGCAGCTGCGTGAACTATTCGAAAAAAGTAACGAAGAATATACTGTTTTAAAGACTTTACGACGAATTTCTCACAGACAAACTTTTTATCCAACAGCGATTATTTCTATTGCTTACGAAAAAAAAGGAACATTAACAAAAAGCAAATCCGAAAAACAATTAATCGGCAAACAGCTTCACTTGTTCGACAAGCATGCAATTACAATTTCTATGGGCAATGAAATTATCATGATTTTTGATTGTTGGAATACAGAACTGCATAAAGAACTGCAAATCCAATTGAAAATGTGCGAAAAAACATCGTTTCTCATAATGTATGCCGGCATGGATATTGTAAAAACACCAGTACAAATCAATGAAGCTTACGATAATGCTAAAAAAAATCGTAAAATGGGTTCCTTCTGGCATGAACATGGATTATGGGAAGTAAACATCCGCCAGAATATGGATACTGTCAATTATACTGTAATTTATAAAGAAATTGAAAATAACCTGTTAGAACATAATACAGATAAGGCAATCCTGACCGTCCATGAATTACTGGATACTATGCATCGTAATTTTCTTCGCCCTGAATTTGTACATACTACATGTATACGGATTGCGTGTACTCTCATAGATAAATTGGGCGAATATATTCTATCTGCCGCCGACGTTAGTTTACTGCAAAAAGAATATATCAGCAAAATAAATAATGCGCAAACTGTAACTACGCTGGAACAGGTTATGAATACTTTAATAGATACATTGATAAAACATACCTCCGTCAAAAACCAGAATAATGCGGAACAAACAGTACAATGGGCCGTAACCTATATCAACAATAATTACGACAAGGAAGTTACTTTGGAACAAATCGCGAATGAACTGTTTGTAAGCCCAGGATATTTATGCCGTATATTTAAAAAACATGTAGGAAAAAGATATGCTTCTTACGTAACTGATATTCGTATGAAAAAGGCCAAAGAACTATTATGCAGCGGTAAATTCACGGTTACAGAAGTTGCTTACAAAGTAGGGTTTAATGATGCAAGCTATTTCAGCAGTGTCTTTAAAAAATATTATGCTCAACCTCCTTGTAAATTTCTTATACCAGAGAAAGGATAACATATGCATTTACTGCTGCAAAAAAAAGAGGTAAGACGGAAAATATCCGTCTTACCTCTTTTTTAGAATTTATATTTTAACTATATTACAAAGATACTAATTTTTACATACTATTTTTTCTGTTTCCATACTACCATACGTACACGGTTTACCCTTTTTTTTCAGTAATAACACCGATGCTGTTGCCAATAATGCAAAGGTTGCAAGAAAATACATGCCAAATACATCAGAATGTGTTGCCGATTTTAAATATCCGACAACAAAAGGACCGACAAAACCGCCTAAATTAGCTACCGAATTGATGATGGCAATACCAATCGCCGCAGTCGCTTCTGTAAGAAACATAGTCGGCAAGGTCCAGAAGGTACCAACAAAACAATAAATAGCAGCAGTACTCACACATAATAAAACTACAGATATCAGTAAATCACTCGTAAACGTCATGCCAATCAAACTAAAGAAAGCAATAGCAATCGGCAATGCCACATGATAGCGGCGTTCCATTGTTTTATCGGAATGACGGGCTACCAAAACCATCGCAATCCCACCGCAAATATAGGGAACCGCGGAAATAAGACCTACGCTTGTATTACTAAGTGTCTGTGACAATGCTTTGATAATCTGAGGCATCCATAGTCCCAACCCATATAAAGTGATAACATAACACAAATAGCTGAAAGATAGATGCCACACTTTTTTATCCATAAATACTTTCCATTTGTTAGCAGGTACTTTAGCCATTTTAGCTTCGCGTTCCTGTGCCAGCGTTTCCAACAACCAAGCTTTTTCATCCGCTTCAAGAAAATCAGCCTGTTCTGGGCGATCAATCATGACAAACAGGACAAATAGCCCAAGCACAACTGCTGGAACACCTTCTAAAATAAATAACCAGCGCCATCCAGCAAGGCCCAACCAAGAAACATTATCGATAATAAAGGTAGAAATCGGTCCTGTTATAATATTAGTTAATGCCTGTCCACACATAAAAACAGAAACGGTATTAGCAAAATATTTTTCAGGAAACCAGAATGTCAAATACAAAATCATAGCAGGATAAAAACCAGCTTCACATATTCCCAATAAAATACGCAGAATCTCCAAGTGTGTTACAGTTTGCGCAAATGCCGTAATAATAGTTACGGCTCCCCAACTCACTAAAATTCTGGAAATCCAAATACGAGCACCAAACTTATGCATCATAACATTACTTGGTACTTCGAAGAAAAAATAAGCTAGAAAGAAAATACCTGCAATAAAGCCAAACATATCTGGAGAAATGCCTAATTCACGATTCATTTCCAATGCGGCAAAGCTAATATTAACACGATCCATAATGGATATCATATACATAAACATCAATAACGGGATTAAGTGCCAACGCAGTTTACTTATGACCTTCTTTTCATCAAATGCTGTGTTTTCCATTTAAACACAACCTCCTCAATAGTATTTAAAATTTTAAAATTGACTGTTTTTCGGTGCTTATTTGTTATAAAATTCACAATTATATGTGCAAAAAAAAGAAGCGTCTGTCTTGAAAACAAGTGGACAGGGAAAGATTTTTCAACCATCTTCCCCTATATGCTTGTATCGTATTATTTAGAATTTACCTAAGATATTTCTGGAAATGACCAGTCGTTGAATTTGATTTGTCCCTTCATAAATCTGTGTAATCTTAGCATCACGTAAATACCGTTCTACCGGATATTCACGAGTATATCCGTATCCACCAAATATCTGAATAGCATCTAACGCAATACCTACGGCTGTATCAGATGCAAACGTCTTACACATAGCCGCTTCCGTATCAAAAGGTTTACCTGCATCTTTCAACATAGCGGCATGGTATACGAGCTGGCGTGCGGCTTCGATTTTAATTGCCATATCCGCCAGCATAAAAGAAATGACCTGTTGTTTAGCAATGGGTTTTCCAAATTGCACACGTACCTTCGAATATTCCAAAGCAGCTTCATACGATGCCTGCGCTATCCCTACAGCCTGTGCGCTGATGCCAATGCGGGCTCCGCTGATAACCTTCATCGCATTTTTAAACCCTTCTCCTTCTTTCCCCAAAAGATTTGCTTTGGGTACACGACAGTCCTGGAATATAAGTTCTCTCGTTGCCGATGCACGTATTCCCATTTTATGTTCTTTTTTACCAAAAGTAAATCCCGGCGTGCCTTTTTCAACAATAAACGCAGTGATTCCTTTAGTTCCCTTGCTCTTATCAATACTGGCAAGAATGGTGTATACATCTGCTTCTCCACCATTAGTGATAAAACATTTGGATCCATTCAGCACATATTCGTCCCCATCCAGCACAGCCGTTGTTTTAACTTGTGCTGCATCAGACCCCGCTCCTGCTTCCGTGAGAGCAAATGCACCTATTTTCTTACCGCTTGCTAAATCCGGTACATATTTTTTCTTCTGTTCGTCTGTACCAAACAAATATATCGGCATAACACCTGTTGAGGTATGTACGGCCATAATAGCACCCGTTGCTGCACACGCTTTGGATATTTCTTCAATTCCCACAATATAGCTCATAGTATCCGTACCAGAACCGCCAAATTCTTCTGAAATAGGCATACCCAACAGGCCTAAATCTGCCATTTTGTGAATATTTTCCCAGGGGAATTCTTCCGCTTCATCATAATGAGCCGCCTTAGGTGCAATTTCCTGTTGTGCAAATTCTTGTATCATCTTGCGTAAACTTTCTTGTTCTTCATTCAATAATGCCATAGATGTCCACACTCTCTTTCTTAAAATAGATACACATAAATTTTAAATATAAATTTTTTTACTTCTTTCGCATAACCATTGCTACCGCTTTACCGTCAATAACAACTTCATCGCGTTGATTCCGTATGATAGTGCTCATCACGATCCGATTTTTTCCTTCAATCTTTTCTATAACTTCAGCCGTAGCGGTAATGGTATCTCCAATTCTTACAGGTTTCACAAACTTAATGTCCTGTGAAAGATATAACCCGTTTCTTCCTGGAATTCCGCAACCGACTAAAGTGGAAATAAAAGAAGCCGTCAACATGCCATGAGCTATACGTTCCCCAAACATGGTTGTTTTTGCATATTCCGGATTTACATGTATAGGATTAAAATCCCCAATAATTCCGGCATAATTTACAATATCACTTTCACTGATCATTTTTGTAATACTTGCGGTTTCACCTATTTCAATTTCTTCAAAAGTCCGTTCCGCTACAAATTCTCTGTGCATCGGCATGGTATTGCCCTCCTGTAATAAATATAATTATATTTTTTTTCAAAATTGACATATCGTAATTCTTTAATCCTTGAAAACAGCACCCGCCATTGCAGAGGTCACTTGTTTTGAATATCTGTCAAGATAACTTCCTTTTTGAACATGCTCTTGTACCGGACACTTCCATAACGCTTTACGGCGGGCCAATTCTTCCGGATCAACGTGAAGTTGAACCGTTCCGTTAGGAATATCAATTTCAATCAAATCTCCTTCTTGGATCAATCCAATAGGCCCCCCTTCTGCCGCTTCCGGTGAGATGTGGCCCACACAAGCTCCTGACGTTGCTCCCGAAAATCTTCCATCTGTTACCAACGCTACTTCCTTTGATAATCCCATTCCTACAATAGCGGCTGTAGCTGTAAGCATTTCACGCATTCCCGGACCGCCTTTCGGTCCTTCATATCGGACAACAACTACATCTCCGGCTTTAATCTTACCGCCGTATATAGCCGCTACAGCCTTTTCCTCTTGATCGAAGACTCTGGCCGGACCTTGGTGATGCAGCATTTCCGGAACTACTGCGGCACTCTTGCATACAGCACCTTGTGGCGCTAAGCTGCCATATAAGATCTGCAAACCGCCGTGAGCCGAATACGCATTATCAACAGTTCTAATATATTGGTTATTGATAACTTGCGCATGACAGATATTTTTTTGGACTGTTTCTCCTGTAACTGTCAAAATATCATGATGCAGCAATCCTTCTTCATCCAATTCTTTCATTAATGCCGTTACACCGCCTGCATTATGAAAATCAACAGGATAACAACCACCCGGTGCCGGCTTTATTTTAACCAGATGGGGAACTTTTTTAGCAAGTTCACTAAATGTATTGACGTCAAAATCAATTCCCGCGGTATGCGCTAATGCGGTAAAATGAAGAATCGTATTCGTAGATCCACCGATGGCCAAATCGGCTGTAATAGCATTTTCAATCGCCTCTTTAGTAACAATATGACGTGGCAAAATGGATTTGCGATAAAGCTCCATGATCTGCATCCCTGTTTGTTTAGCTAACGCCAATCGGATACCGGTTCCGGCTGGGCTGGTAGAGCCGGGCAAACACATGCCTAATGCTTCTGTAAGGAAATTCATCGTATTAGCAGTACCGAGAAGATTACAGGCACCGCAACCCGGCAGCGCAACGCGTTCCCGCTGCGAAAGTTCTTCTCTGGTTATGATGCCTCTGACAACGTCTCCCTGCGCCGCCATCAAATCTGTATAGCCGATTTCCTTACCGCCTGCACACCCGGTGGCCATGGGACCACCGCTGATCATAATTGCAGGAATATTTAAACGGACAGCAGCCATTAAAAGACCCGGAGTAATTTTATCGCAGTTTGTAATCAATACCATTGCATCATATTGATGGGCATTGACCATACATTCTACAGAATCACAAATCAGTTCCCGGCTGGCCAGCGGATAATGCATGCCGTAGTTTCCTTGCGCAATACCATCACAAATGGCAATTGTCGGAAATTCTATAGGCGTCCCTCCCGCAGCAATAACCCCTTCTTTAACAGCCTTTGCAATACTATCCAGATGGACATGCCCCGGCATGGCTTCATTTTGCGTATTAACGATAGCGACTAACGGTTTTTCCAAATCCTCCGGCAAAAATCCCATCGAATAATATAACGCTCTGTGTGTTGCTCTTTCCAATCCCTTTGTCGTAATGTGACTCCTCATATTTGGTAGTGCCTCCTTATTTTTCTATCAAAGACTCAAATATCCAAAACTTTATTTCATATTGTGCGCCTATAACTTATTATTGTATCTTGTATGAATAATACTACTTTTAAGTTTTTTTGACTTTAGAATTTTTTGACTTCAATATTAGGATTTTTGCTCAATTCATATATTACATAAAAGCACAGTTTTACGAAATTCCGCCTGTAGCATGCAATTTTTACATGCTATTAGCAAAAACAAAAAAGTTAGGGCTATCACAGTATAAAGACAGATACCCACTTTCATAAAAACAAATATCAGCTGTTTTCATACCACGACAAAACAACTAATCACATGAGAATAATCAGAATTTTTTATTTCGACAGTATCTATATTTTCCTGTAAAGCCTATTATAAAATTTCTATCATATTATTGAAATTATATAATAATAAAGTATAGGAACACATATTGCCGGCAGAAAATCGGCAACTTTCAGCTTTGTTATTCCCAACATATTCAATCCAAGAGCAACAATCATAATACCGCCAACAGCATTTAATTCACGCACTACATCATTGGTCATTAATGGTAATACCACACCGGCTAATACATAAAAAAACGCCTCATATAGGATGACAATAATTCCGGCCAATACAGTTCCTAGGCCATAAATAGATCCAAAAATAAAAGCTACCGTAACATCAAGAACACTTTTAAAATATAAAAGAGATGTATCTCCAAAGGCAGCCTCTATAGGGCCTAATATAGCCATAGCACCAATAATCTGCATAATAGAAAGAGAGAGAAATCCTTTTACTATAGATTGATCACTGCTAGAATAAACTATATTCATTACTTTCTTTCCAAAACACCGCATCGTATCTTCAATTTTTATTGCAGTTCCCGCAATAGTTCCCATCGTAATACTAATAAGAAGAAGCAGCAAAGATTCCGTTTTTAAAACATTTTGCATTCCCATGCTGGTTACACACAAACCTATCGCCGAAAAAAGTGCCAATGTTTGTTTTCTAGACACAGTTTTTTTTAAGATAAGTCCCAACATGGCACCAACTGTCGTGGCTAGGCCATTTAACATAATTGCAAACATATTTCCTCCGTTGAATAAAAAGAGACAGACATCGGTTAATCGTCCCTATATAAAAAATGCAACAGCGTTAAAAAATCACGCCAAACTATTCCTGACGTGATTTTTTATAGTCTTCTATTTCTTTTTTAATAAATATATCCGTATGAGGCAGTACCTCCACCTCAACCGACTTGTCCGTATTTTTCTGTTGTCACATATAATACCCCATCATACGGACAAGAATACTGTAAAATACCGGCTTATAAAGTAAAAATTTTCCCGGGATTTAATATATCGTTAGGATCCAATGCCTGCTTTACAGCTCGCATTAATTTCAATTCTACATCATCCGTAAATTTTTCCATTTCCTTGATTTTCTTAGAACCAATTCCATGTTCGCCGGATAAGCGTCCGCCTAATTCATATACCAGTGCGTATAAATTCTGGTGAAACGCGTCAATTTTTTCATTCCATACATCATCAGGAGTATCGCATTTCATCGCATGGACGTGAATGTTTCCATCCCCTATATGCGCTGCTGTCATCGTTTTTATGCCATATGTGTCTTCCAAAACAGGTAATTTTTTCATTAGTGCTGCTATCTTGTCAACGGGAACAACAATATCTTCAGCATAAAAAACTAAACTTTCTATTCTTGTAGCTTCCGCAATATTTCTTCTTGCTCTCCAAATTCTTTCTTCATCGGCCATCAGCATTTCTATCGCACCGACTTGCGTACAAACATCGTCAACAATTTCCATTTTCTGGTCTACTTCATCTTCTGTTAATCCATCAATCGTAATAATTACATAGGTTGGTTTTTTATCAACATACGGTAATTCAATTTTAAGATTTTTTGCACAAAGTTCAACACAATTTGTATCCATAAACTCCATCGACATGGGTTGGATACCTGTTTTCATGAGTTTATTCGGCAAGCTAAGTGCTTTATCCACATCTGTAAAAATTGCCAGTACATCCGCCGTATACGGTGGTAGTGCATGCAATCTTAAAGTAGCTTCTGTAACAATTCCGAGTGTACCTTCTGAACCAATAATAATTTTTTCCAGAGCATACCCTGTGCTTTTTTTAGCCAGTCTCGCTCCCAATTCAACAATGTCTCCTTCACCTGTCACCACCTTTACTGCATATACTTGATCACGTGTCGTTCCATATTTGACAGCTTTATTTCCCCCGGCATTAGTAGCGATATTACCGCCAATTTCACAGCCGGCATCACTGCTGCAGGGATCACCGGCATACAGCAGACCTTTTTCTTTCGCCGTATTTTGTATATCAATCGTTTGTACTCCCGCCTGTACCCGCATATATAGCGCTTCTTCATTACATTCCAATATATGATTCATCCGGTCAAATACCAGTACAATTCCTCCCAGAACAGGAATAGCTCCACCTGCTAATCCCGTACCGCCGCTCCGCGGAGTAACGGGAATACTATATTCATTGGCCAACCGCACAACAGCGGCGACTTGCTCTGTACTTTCCGGAAAAACAACGGCTTCCGGCATGTGATGATACTTAGTATTAGCCTCTTCATCGGTCTTATATGTTTCTAGTTTTTCGGGATCACATGTTATAAAGCGATCTCCTACAATTTGTTTTATCTTTTCTATTAACTCCGGTGTAACTTTATTGTATTGACTCATAATTTCCTCCCCATCCCTGTTTTATATAAATGCTGCACTCTCTTCTATCCTATGTGTTCTCAAACGCTGCCTATCCTCCTTCATGTATCTCTGTTATTGATGGAATACTAAAATAACTGTTACATTAAGAAAAGGATACTACTTTTGCGTATAACTGACTGCAGAATTTTTTGTCATTAACATTAGAATTTTTGTTCAATCCCTATATTACACAAACAAACATATACTTATATTTATTTGTCTCCCCAATCCTGCCACAATAAAAAGAGAGAACATCCAACATAATTGGATGTTCCACTAAAAATACAGGACTAACTATTTTTTACAACACTACCATATTGCGGCTTTATGATTTCGGTTCCAAGGCTTCATGCATCCGAATATAACTTTCATATTTATCTCTCGCATCTTTTTCTGTTTTTTCAAAAAGTGCTTCTGCTGCATCTGGATTTACTTTCTTCAAGGAGGCAAACCGGACTTCTCCCATTAAGAAATCGCGGAAATTGGCTGTCGGCTTTTGGGAATCAAGCAATAACGGATTTTTCCCTTCTTCTTTTAAAAGCGGATTGTACCGATATAAGCTCCAATATCCTGCTTCAACAGCATGTTTCTGCTCAATTTGACTATTCCCTTGGCCTGCCTTCAACCCATGATTAATGCAGGGAGAATACCCAATAATCAAGGAAGGGCCCGGATAGGCTTCGGCTTCTTCAATTGCTTTCATGAACTGTGCCGGGCTGGCACCCATAGCCACCTGCGCAACATAAATGTATCCATAGGTCATTGCCATCATTCCTAAATCTTTTTTCTTTGTTCTTTTCCCGGTCACAGCAAATTTACCGACAGCTGCTGTAGGAGTTGCTTTAGAAGGCTGTCCGCCAGTGTTAGAATATACTTCTGTATCAAACACAAATACGTTAACATCTTCATCCAAAGCCAGTACATGATCTAGCCCGCCATATCCGATATCATAAGCCCATCCGTCGCCGCCGAAAAGCCAATGGGATCTCTTAATCAGATTTTGTTTAAGATCATACACCCGTTCTAATTCGGATACCCCCGCTTTTTCTTTTTCAAGAGCTGCCAC
>Ga0163159_1003171_pt1 | contig 12655 bp, 12 predicted proteins | sample BioMet9_FD_108702 | JGI IMG/M metagenome (GOLD analysis project Ga0163159, IMG submission 108702) | Microbial communities from bioreactor (seeded with sewage sludge) at Lawrence Berkeley National Lab, California, USA - Biofuel... | ecosystem: Engineered > Bioreactor > Anaerobic > Unclassified ... | reverse complement strand
TTTCTGTTACAATATATTCCATGAGAAGACCTTTGGTTGTGATATATTTTGCTGGCTAGGCAATATATCTATTATCTAGGTCTTCTCTTTTTTTTGCAATATCTTACCGAGAACTATTTTACTCTAAGTCCATAAATAATGTCCACTGCACAAATGATTTATTCGTCATAAATGAATCTTAAGCTAACAAAATACTATGTAATAGCATATTATAGTCACTTATAGAAGATATATTTGCAGAAATTTGAAATTTTATTTTTTCCAAGTGCAAGGGGTTTAGGCTTATTTGTGCAAAAACCTTGCACTTTATCTTCTTGAGAATAACTATAAAGTTAGTGTTTATGCGGATCTTTGGTTTGTGCAGTATGCATTATTTATAACCTGTGGAAAAATGAGTAGTCTATCCCCAATATCATTAGCTTTTTCTGGAGTAATGATATTATTTATTTGATCAGGACTTAACCCCATAGCTGTAACGAAAACACTATCATCAGCTAATGTTGCACTCATAAAAATTCTACGTTCAGCTTCCTCAAAACTTGATATCTTAGCAATTGGGATACATTTGGGTGTTATTTCCAAATTCTGAGCAGAAATAACACAACTACATGTTTCTAAGCAATCTTTGATAAGAAGGAAATTAAATTTAATGAAATCTTTATCTGAATAACTATATAAAACATTGCGGATTTTATCAATATTTTTTTGCCAAGCCCAAAAAGGGATAAGCATGTTTACTGTTGGATCTTGCCCTTCAATAATTTGGTAATACTGATGAGCACAATATGATTTTAATACTGTTTCAAAAATTTCCACTATCTGTTTATAAGCGGGTATAGTAGCTGGAATATTTATGGTAAACTGCGTATCAATTGTATCTAAACAAACATGAACATCATCAATTATGATGCTACCAATGGTAATATTATAAAGTGAACCCCTTTGTCAAGACAGATTTTTTATAAAAATAAGTTAGGTTTTTGAAAGTAAACTTTTATAAACATCACCTGCCAGATGTGAAATATATTTCCTACGGGGTATTGTAATTCAGGTTTTGATGTAGCAGTTTTTCATTGTAATATTTCATATATTCATTGATGCCGATACGGGCTTCTCTTGGCGATTCATATTCTCTCGGATACACATTCTCATATTTTACGGTACGCCATAAGCGTTCAATGAAAATATTATCATAGGCACGTCCCCGGTGATCCATGCTTATTTTGCAACCAGTATCAATAAAAATCTTAGTGTATCGCGGACTGGTAAAATCGCTGCCTTGATCACTGTTCATAATCGTTGGGGTGCCTATTTGTAATGCTTTGCGACTCGTTTCTAGTACGAAACCGATATCCATTGTGTTATCTAACATCCAAGCGATGATGTATCGTAAATACCAGTCAATAATGGCTGTCAGATACAACCAGGAAGAACGAATTGGGATATATGTTATGTCAATGCTCCAGACTTGATCAGGATGTTCTATTGTTAACCCTTTCAGCAGATACGGATATATGGGATTTTGTGGATTAGGCCGAGAGGTATTCTGCCGAGGATAAATCGCCTGTATGCCCATTTGCTGCATATGTCTCAATACTGCTTTATGATTAATGTGAATACTTTCATAACGGTTTAACCACGCGCATATGCGACGGTATCCGAACTCTGGATGTGCTGTGTATATTTCATCAATATGTCGTTTAACTTCCCAATCATCAGTATCTGGTAATCGGTGTCTGTAATATAATGTAGTTCTATTAATTGACAGTAAGCTGGCTTGTTCAACAATAGAAACATCCGCACTCGACCAATCGACCAGCGCTTTTCTGGCAGTCGAAGAAAAATCACAGGCCAGATTTTTTTTTCAACCACTCATTTTGAGTAGTCAGTTTGCCAATTTGAGCATAGAGTTCATCAATTTCGGTCTCGTGTTCTTTTTTCTCTTTACGTTTCTGGGTCGCATCGTTTTCAAAAACAGACGCTAACCCGGCGATAGCTTCGCTTTTCCATCTTGAAAGCATGTTTGGATGAATACCATGTTCTGAAGCAATTTCATTGAGCGTGCGTTCGCCTTTTAAGACTTCAAGAACCAGTTTTGCTTTTTCATTAGGTGTGTGCGGATTACGTTTCATAAGAATGTCCCCTTTATCTAAAATATTAATCAATACCTAACTTAAAAACAACTGATTTTTTGTCTTAATTTATGGGTTCATTATATTATTAGTTAAACGCATTCCAAAAATACTTTTACCGTTAACTAATTTATGAATATTAATCACTAGAATAGCTGTCTTGCGCATAAAATCATAATCATCTTCACTTTGCGCAACTTTAATACCTAAATTTTCAGCCTCCGTACATACTTGCTGTACAAGATAATTATCCGGTACAACATATACAGCAGGACCTTTTCCTTCCTCTATACAACTTTTAAGTATTGTAAGACCAACAACTGTTTTCCCGCTACCAGTGTTCATTTTAATAATTGTATTTTTTTGATCTCGGTTATTAAACCAACGCTTCCATACTTCGCTTTGTACATCACGAAGATATTCATAACATTTATTTTTGGTTGGTAATGACATAAATATATCACGCGGTTCTATACTTAATGTAGGCGTTTTAACACCTATTTTAGTAAAATCAATCATATTTAATTTACCTCCTTTTAAATTTCTATAAAACTATTGCATAAAAATTAATAATTTATATGAATACCTTAAAAACAAGTCCAACCCGTTTTTACTATCCACCAGCGTCTCATATTTTCCAAACAATATGTATTTGTCCTTCAAACAATCCCAAAATATTTGTGAAAAAAAACCTTCAATTTATCAATAATCGTCTGTTTCTTCGTTACACGATTATCTCCCCCAAACCGAGAAATAGGCGGCATTAGTTTCTCGATATCTGTACCTGTTGTTTTAATTATTCCATTACGAAATGAATTATCAAGGAATTTCCGTGTTTCTTCTGGTTTTAATTTTTCATCATGAATCATTTTTGTAATATCAATTTCTTTTTGCTCATGGACAAATTTATGCCAGTCTTTTTGAACATCGGTTTTGGCATTTATTGTTTCGATAAATCGTTCTACCAGTTCTTTCTTGGAACGTAGTTCAAGGCTGGATTTAATAGCTTTATCAATAGCTGATAGGATAGTCTTATCCTGACAGTTGGATTGATGGTATTTAGCAACCAGCATCAGAATATAATCAATATTTACCTCAATCTGCCGTACCAATTCTATTTCAAAGACAATATCATCTTGGATATTATCCTTATCTACTGAAACTCTATATTTTTCGTATAGATCATTATAAACGCCGGTATAATCTTGAAAATCAATTGGTGTAAGTATTTCATTTCCAGTAAAGTCATCAAAGCTGGAAAGGATATTCCGCAGACGCAGAACACTACCAAATGAAGTTATAAAGTCTTTTTCTGCCCTTTCGCCAATAATTTGCTGGTTTAACGGGTATTTTTGTATAAGTTTAGCAATTCGTTCTTCATAACCTTCTTGCTGTTTTCCGTTTTCATCTTTATATCCATAATAATAATCATTGTATGATTTAAGTAATACGATACCAGATGCATCTTTGTCACCAAAAAGCGATATAGCTTTATCGGTTTCTTTTTGCAGGTCACGGAAACATACAATATTACCAAAATTCTTAACAGAGTTTAAGATACGGTTTGTACGTGAAAAGGATTGAATCAAGCCATGCTGCCTAACATTCTTATCTATCCATAAGGTATTAAGTGTTGTGGCATCAAATCCAGTGAGGAACATGTTTACAACAAGCAGCAGGTCTATTTCACGGTTTTTCATTCTAAGCGATAAATCTTTGTAGTAGTTTGAAAATTTATCAGAAGAAGTATCATATGCCGTGTGAAACATTTTGTTATAGTCATTAATCGCATTTTCCAGAAATTCACGGGAAGTAACATCAAGATCATCGGTGCTGTCACTATTTTCATCATCAATAAAACCATCCGGATCATCTTCGTTTTGCCCATAGCTATATATAGTGGCTATCTTCAATGCCTTTTCAGGATGCAGGGACATTTGCCGTTTAAATTCTGCATAATAAAGCTTTGCAGCATCTATGGAGGAAACAGCAAAGATAGAATTAAAACCATTTAATCTTACTTTTTCCTTTTCTTCCTTTATATCCTGATTTTTAGCAACATCATTGATGTTTGCTAACCTGTTAAAAGAATAAAAACCCGTATTGCGTTTCGTCTTTTGGTCAAAGTGTTCAAGAATATAGGATACAATTTCAGAAATACGTTCTGGCGCAAGCAGAGCTGAATCAGTATTAATTGCTTCTACGTCTTTATCTCCGCTGTCGGGTTTAGTTTTAACGGTATTAATATAATCTATGCGGAACGGCAGGACATTCCCGTCATTGATGGCATTAACAATAGTATATGTATGCAGTTTATCACCAAATGCCTGCTGTGTAGTACGCAACTGTGGATTACCACTGTTATTGGCATTGACACCAAAAATAGGCGTACCGGTAAACCCAAAGATATGGTACTTTTTAAAATACTTGATGATTCTTGTATGCATATCACCAAATTGACTGCGGTGACATTCATCAAAGATAAGAACGATATGCTGACTATAGATTGGATGCTGCGGATTCTTAGTAATAAAGGTATCAAGCTTTTGAATGGTCGTTACGATAATCTTGTATTCATGCGGATTGCCTTTTTTATCTTTGTTTTCTAATTGACGCTGCAATATTCTGGTGCTTCTGTTACCATTAGCAGCACCTTTTTCAAATCTGTCATATTCCTTCATCGTTTGATAGTCCAAATCTTTACGGTCAACGACAAAAAGGACTTTATCAATATAAGACAGTTTAGAAGCAAGTTGAGCTGTTTTAAAGCTTGTCAGTGTTTTACCACTGCCTGTAGTGTGCCAGATATAGCCACCTGCATCAGTACAGCCTAATTTCTTGTAGTTAGTGGATATTTCAATACGGCTTAAAATACGTTCAGTTGCCACTATCTGATATGGACGCATAACAAGCAGTAAATTTTCCGAGGTAAATACGCAATATTTTGTTAATACGTTTAAGATAGTATGTTTTACAAAAAAGGTTTTGGTGAAGTCCACAATATCCGGGATAATCTTGTTTTCGCCATCTGCCCAATATGAAGTAAACTCAAAGCTGTTGCTTGTCTTCTGTACTTTTCGTCTTCTGCCGTCTTTTTCTTTTACAGCACTGATACGTGTTGTATTGGAATAATATTTTGTATGAGTCCCATTCGATATGACAAAAATCTGCACATATTCAAACAGACCGCTGCCAGCCCAAAAGCTATCACGCTGATACCGGCCAATTTGATTAAATGCTTCTTTTAAAACAATTCCACGACGTTTTAATTCAATATGTACTAATGGAAATCCATTCACAAGCACAGTTACATCATAGCGGTTATTAAAGTTTCCGCTTTTTTCCGCATACTGATTGATCACCTGTAATGAATTGTTATGGATATTTTTCTTGTCAATCAGCGTAATGTTTTTGGTACTGCCATCATCTTGTTTCAGTACCTGAATATTATCTTCTTGAATTTTGCGTGTTTTTTCTACAATGCCGTCATTGGCATTAGCAAGGTTCTGAGAGAAAAATTGCTGCCATTCGTCATCAGAGAAGTGATAATTATTAAGCTTTTCAAGCTGAACACGCAGGTTAGCAACTAATTCATCTGAACTGTGTATTTGCAGATAGGTATATCCTTGCTCCGTAAGTAGTTTAATAAAAGCAGCTTCAAGCATGGCTTCACTTTGATAAGCGTCACTGCGAGTCTTTTGTGGTTCATATTCAGTTACGACGGTACTTTCATTGGTAGACGCAACAATATTAAATTTACTCATGCTTTCAGCTCCTTAAAGGTAAGAAGTTTATCCCGGTAATATTCATATTGTTTTTTACGGGCTTCAATTTCTGCAGGTAAGCCTTTGGAAATATCCGTAGTAAGAGTATCGAACTGGTCGAGAATGGTAACTACATGTTGCTGTTCTTTTAAAGATGGAATGGGGATATTATATTGCATTACGGCATCTTTACTTCCACGTGGCATTTTAGCACCTTTAGCATGTTGCATATCGTAAGCAAAGAATGAGTCAGAGGATAGAAACTGATACAAAAATTCTGATAAGATGGCATTATTGAATATATGAATTACTAATACATCACCATTTGTACCACCTATATTTGTTGCTCGCCATATTTTTTTTAAGTAAGGGCGTATGTTGCCAATGAGAATATCTCCATCATCAAATCTAGTTAATGTTCCGCTTGTAGGAACATAATTAGACTTAACTTTTCCACGTTTATCAGGCAATAAATTATCAACTCCGATATAATTATTTTCATCTAAATCGGTAGCATTAATTCTCATTTTTGAATAGTGAGCAATGTCCCCTAACGCAACTTTTGGCACATCATCACCAAAAGTAAGCAGCTCATCACGATAATATTCATACTGTTTTTTTCTTGCTGTAAGCTCTGCTGTAAGCTCTGCTGTAAGCTCTGTGAAATTGTCCAGAATACGTACAATTTCACGCTGTATCGGAAGGGGCGGAACAGGAATTTCAAAGGCAGAAAACTTATTAATATCAACTGCTGGTAATGTACTTCCTCCTTTAATATTTTTTTTGCACATTTCATCTATTTTAAAAGCACAGTAAAATAAATATTTAATATCTACTTCCTTAATATATTCATTTTTTATATGAATATGTGTCAACTGCTGATTACATACAAAAGGAACTGTTATTAAAGCATGTTCGCCAACTGTTGCTGTCGTAGCAAATATTAAAGAGTTTCTAGGAAACACCTTTCCCCGTATGCCTGCTTTTGTAATATGTCGGATTGATTTTTCTAATATTCTTCCATTTATTCTAATATCTTCCATTCTAAACCAAGGAATGGTTCCATTGTCCCAATAATTATTATTTTTTTTTGAAGGCGTATATCCGTTTTGTATAATACATATACTTTTTATTTTACGATATTCCACCCCGTCAGGACAAAGTTCTGCGATCAATTCATCTAATTTGCTCATTCGCCCGCCTCGATTTCTTCGACGATGTTACGAATAGCTTCACGTAGTTCATCTTCATGCATAACGATTTCTTCTATTTCAGCATTCAGTTTTACAATATCCACCTTTTCACGAGTGTCTTCTGCTTCTACATAGGTACTAACAGACAGATTATAATCCTGTTCCTTTATATCATCAAAAGATGCCAAATGCGCAAAATATTTAACGTCTGCACGACTGGTATATTCATCAACAATATTCTTGATATTATCATCATTAAGTCTATTATTATTGGTTACTTTGACACATTCCTTAGATGCATCAATAAACAACGTTTTATTATCTGATTTACCACGTTTCATCACCATAATACAAGTGGCGATACTAGTCCCGAAAAACAGATTGCTCGGCAATTGGATGATACAATCTATAAAATTATTATCTACCAGATACTTACGGATTTTCTTTTCTGCTCCACCACGATACATAATACCGGGAAAACAAACAATGGCAGCCGTACCACTGGGTGCCAGCCAAGCCAGTGAATGCATGATAAAAGCAAGATCCGCTTTGGATTTTGGAGCAAGAACACCCGCAGGAGAATATCGTGGATCATTAATCAGCGTTGCATCATCATCTCCGGCCCAATGGATAGAATATGGAGGATTCGATACAATCAGTTCAAACGGTTCGTCATCCCAATGCTGCGGTTTGGTTAGTGTATCTTCACAGGCAATATCAAATTTGTCAAAGCCTACATCATGCAGAAACATATTGATACGACAGAGGTTGTACGTTGTAATGTTTATTTCCTGTCCAAAATACCCTTGACGTACGCCTTCCCGTCCTAATGCCTTTTCTGCTTTTAATAACAGAGAACCGGAACCACATGCAGGATCATACACCTTATTGACCTCGGTCTTGCCAACAGTTCCCAACCGTGTTAATAGTTCGGAAACATCTGCCGGCGTAAAGAATTCACCTCCACTTTTACCCGCATTCGAAGCATACATCGTCATCAAAAATTCATAAGCGTCACCAAAGGCATCAATATGATGATCCTTATACTCTCCTAATTTCATAGCAGCAATACCCTTCAGCAACTTTACAAGCTTTTCATTACGTCTGGCAACAGTAGCTCCCAGTTTATTACTATTTACGTCAAAATCATCAAATAAACCAGCAAAATTATCTTCTGCCTCACTGCCTTTTGCAGAATTTTCAATGTGATCAAATACCTGTTCGAGTTGTTCATTTAAATTTTCGTTATCCGCTGCATTTTTACAAACATTACAAAACAATTCAGACGGCAAAATAAAAAAGCCTTTTTCCTCAATAAGACCATGTCTAGCCTTCTCCGCTTCTTCATCTGATAAAGTCACATAATCAAAATCTGTGTTGCCAGCCTCATGTTCTCCCTCATTTATATAATTGGCAAGATTTTCAGAAATATAGCGATAGAACATCGTACCTAAAACATAACTCTTAAAATCCCACCCATCAACACTGCCCCTCAAATCATCGGCAATGCTCCATATCGCTCTGTGCAGTTCATCTCTTTCTTGTCCTTTTCGGTTATCAGGCATGCTGGTTAACTCCTTATCCTATATGAATTTTCGTAAATTTTATACTAGCAAATACGGCACTATTGGGGTTCTATATCCGTGTAACTTTAGTTGCAATAATCAATATCCAAAACACTCACCGAATTTTATAAATAAATTACAATTTTATTGTACTGCTTTCCTTCTAAAATTGCTATTGTATTACTATACATACCGTAAGAAAATATACCTGTAATTCAAAAATAATCTTCTGTACTAAAAAAACAACTAACATCATGATAAATCACGAAAGAAAGGAAGTGTTCATCATGGAAGTGCTTAAAATAGAAAAGGTTGTTTTACATGTATCCGAAGTTGCCAGTTTATTACAATGCAGCAGTTTAACGGTGTACAAGCTGATTCACTCCGGAAAATTGCCTGCGTATAAGTCAGGTAAAGCCTGGAAAATCCGCGTATCCGACTTGGAAAAGTATCTACAATCCATTAAGCCTTATAACGGTTCGAATTGATTATTACGGATTTATCGCTATTTAATCCTACTTTTATATCTATACATACTCTCTTATATTTACTTAACATAGTAATAATAAAAAACAGAAAAAGGAGGTACCTCATCATGTTTGAAGTCTATGGAGATCTCGTAACCGTCGAAGAGTTTGCAGACATGCTATCCATTGGGAAAAATGCTGCATACAAGTTGTTAGCGTCCGGTAAAATAAAGTGCTTTCGCCAAAACCGCGTGTGGAAAATCCCAAAAGAAGGAGTCATTCAATATGTCCGCGAACAAAGCCATCTAATATAAAACCAAAGAATACCGCATTACTAAAAAAGAGGAATTACATATATAGGGACCTTGGATATTACCAAGGTCCACTCCGTTTGTCATTTTTCTTCTTTTGACTTATATATTATATACATGACTGAGCAGTGTTACGAATGTCATCGTAACCCCATGCAAAGGAACATAGGAACAGAGAAAACAGCTAGCCCGGACTCGTACAGTCCGGGCCTTTTGCTGTCTTAATTATGGTATCACATATGTTATATATAATCATATAAGGAGGAATTTGATCATGAAGCAAGGACGAACGTTACAAGAAATAGGCGCGGAATTAACACGGCAGCGGAAGAGCCGGAAAGATTTTCTGGCCGATACGCGGAATCTGGAGATGGAGACGACAGATGGGGTATCAAAATTAGCGGTATTGCTTGGTAATACGGAAAAACAGTATACCGTTGGACCGATTGCCCATCAGCAGATCGCATCCCGGCTACAGATTCCGTACCGGTATTATCAGAAGATGCAACAGGAATTTCCTATGCTATTGGATGAAAGTGTAAACGGCTGGTTCCGGCAGACCCCGGAGCGGCGCATGGTCCGGATACTGGATCATCATGTCCGGGCTTTCCTTTCCGACCGGTACCGCAGATTGGACCATTTGGAGTTATGCAGTGCCGTGTTGCCGGTGATTCAGGAGATGAAAGGTGCCGAGATTACAAGCTGTGACGTCACGGACGCACATTTGTATTTGAAAGTTATCAACCGGAAACTGAAGGAAGAAGTATCTGTGGGCGATGTGGTACAGGCCGGGTTTGTCATCAGCAACAGTGAAATCGGGTTGGGAAGTCTTCGGGTGGAACCCTTGGTATTTCGCTTAGTCTGCAAGAATGGCCTGATCATTAAAGATTATGCCCAGAAGAAATATCATGTGGGGCGACAGATCGAAGAACAATCGACAGATGCTTATGAACTCTATTCCGATGAAACACTGGCACAGGATGATAAAGCCTTTTTTATGAAGGTACAGGATATTGTCCGCAGTGCCATCGATGAGACGAAATTCCATTTGTCCGTCCATAAATTACAGGAAGCCAGACAGATTCCACTTACCCACAATCCGGTAGAAGCAGTGGAAGTACTGGCAGACACTTTTCAGCTCAATCAGAACGAACGGGGCGATGTACTGCGCCAATTGTTTTTAGGAAAAGACTGCAGCCGATACGGATTGATCAATGCGGTAACGGCTGCCAGTCAGTTGTCCGAGTCCTATGAACGGGCCACAGAATTAGAACGGATTGGTGGAGAATTATTAGCCTGCCCGGTTCCGAAAGCAAGACTGCCGGAAGGGAAACCCAGCGTTCCGATGCGGAATGTGACACCTGATTTACCACGACTGACCGTCGTAAAATAAACAGGTATAGGGGAAGTCATACGATACCAACATCTATTTCTATAATTTCATTCATTTTATTACATCTATCTCTGGATACTACGGTATCCGGTGCTTTTTTGTTGGGAGGAAACAATATGCATCATACCAATACCACACGGCACCCGTTGACAGAAAAAGAACTGTTGGCTGCGTTTTTACCGAAGAGTTGTGCCAATCAGCTGCTGCGGGAATATCCAAGCTTATATCACATTTTATTGCATACGTCAGAGGCGCAATTACAAGCTGTTCCCGGTGTCGGACGGAAAAACGCAAAACAGATCACGTATCTCCGGGAAGTCATCACACGGGTACAGGAAGAACGAACAAAACCCATCGCCAGTATTACTTGTTTGTCTGAGGTCATTCAATGTTTCCAGTTCTTAGCGGACCGGCAGCAGGAAGAACTCTGGGCCTTGCTGTTAGATGCCAAAAACCATACTTTACAAAAGAAACAGATCACAATCGGTACAGTCGATGCGTCTCTGGTAACGCCCCGGGAGGTATTCCATGCTGCCGTACAGCAGATGGCAGCGGCAGTGATTGTAATCCACAATCATCCCTCCGGTGACTCATCCCCGAGCAAACAGGATACGACAATGACGAAACGATTATTGGAAGCAGGAACCCTGATGGATATCCAGCTATTTGATCATATCATTATCGGAAAGTATGACTGCTACAGTTTTCGGAAAGCCATGAGCGAGTTATGGAAGGATGATGATGAATAAGATGAACCAGCTGCAATTAATCATAGAAGCCAATTTGCCGGGACGGATGGTGCTGCAAGTCGGACGCATATCCATCGGTCTGATCCAGACAAAAACAACACGACAAGTATATATCGCTGTCCAGGATGAAGATCATGAAGTATTGGAGTTAACGCTTCCCCAAATAGCACCTACACGTAATACAGAACAATCCATCCCTTGCAATAGACTCAAAACCACAGTAGAAGGAAGTGAATAAGATGCCAGCCACACAGTTTATCTGTCCGGATGGACAGCATATTCCGATCCTGCAATGCCTGACAGCCTGTCCCAAACAGACACGCTGCATGTTTTTGCCAACACTCCGTGCCATTGCCAAATCCGTGAACCGGCCGATAGCAGAACCAACGGTGACGGAACTGATTGCCGGAGTACGGGAAACGTATTTGAAGAAAACAATGCCCTATGCCGTATCACCGCAGCGTGTTCTTTATGCACTGCAGGGACAGGCTGTCCATACGATGCATGAACACTGTACGCAGGGTGAGATTTTAAGTGAGATACGATTGAAAGACCAGATTACCAGCGGGCAGTTTGACCTCTACGGTAAAATTTTAGATACGGAAGAAGGAGTCTTAGGTGATTTGAAAGTCACGAGTTCCTATAAACTCATGAAAGCGCTAGGAATATATAAACAAAAAATAGCAACCGGAGAACGCTACAAAACCGGATTAAAGAAGGGGCAGTTAAAATACAAGACGATTCTCTGTTATGACGGGGTACGGCACGTATGGGACTGGGCTGTACAACTCAACTATTACCGGATGCTCTTGGAACAGACGGGATTTCCCGTACACCGGATGTATATCCAGGCGTTATGCCGGGACAGCGGGCTGCGTATTGCGACCGAACGGGGAATTGACCAATCATTGTATATTATTCCGATTTATACAATCAGTGACCGATGGATCAACCGATATTTCAGCCGCAAAGCCGCACTGCTGCAGCAGGCAAAAGATACCCATATCCTACCGCCGATCTGTTCTTCCCGGGAGCGATGGCAGAATCGGAAATGTCTGGATTACTGTGACGGCAGGGAATA
>Ga0163159_1003162_pt1 | contig 12680 bp, 8 predicted proteins | sample BioMet9_FD_108702 | JGI IMG/M metagenome (GOLD analysis project Ga0163159, IMG submission 108702) | Microbial communities from bioreactor (seeded with sewage sludge) at Lawrence Berkeley National Lab, California, USA - Biofuel... | ecosystem: Engineered > Bioreactor > Anaerobic > Unclassified ... | reverse complement strand
CATGCGAAAGATTTTTATCCGGATAATGTACTATTTTACTTCAGGTTTCATTTGCGGGAAAAGAAGAACATCCCGGATTGAAGTCTGGTTAGTTAAAAGCATAACAAGCCTGTCAATTCCAATGCCCAAGCCTGCGGTTGGCGGCATACCATATTCAAGTGCCCGCAAAAAGTCTTCATCTACCTGGTGAGCCTCATCATCACCTTCTTCGCGCAGAGCAACCTGTCCTTCAAATCTTTGTTTCTGGTCAAGAGGATCATTTAATTCGCTAAACGCATTAGCTATTTCCCTTCCGGCTACATAAGCTTCAAATCTTTCAACAAGCCCGGGTTTACTTCTGTGTTTTTTTGCCAGAGGAGAAAGTTCAATTGGGTAATCAACCACGAAAGTAGGCTGTATTAAATCAGGTTGAACTGTTACGCTGAATATTTCATCTATAAGTTTTGCTTTGCCTTCCAGATTCCTGATATCAATACCAAGTTTTTTTGCAGTTTCCTTCAATTCGGCAGTAGTAGCCGGAATGACATCAATACCTGCTTTTTCTTTTATTGCCTCAATCATAGAAACCCTGTTCCATGGAGCGCTAAAGTTTATTTCCTGGTTTTCAAAAGTAAAATCAAGAGATTGGAAAACTTCAAGGCATACAGCAGATACCATCTGCTCAACAAATTTCATCATCCATTCATAATCCTTATAAGGGACATATAATTCCATCATTGTAAATTCAGGATTATGAGTTTTATCCATACCTTCATTTCGGAAATCTTTACTTATTTCATATACGCCATTAAATCCACCTACAATTAATCTTTTCAGATATAATTCATCAGCAATTCTAAGATACAGCGTAGTATCCAGAGCATTATGGTGTGTTATAAAAGGGCGCGCAGCAGCACCGCCATATAAAGGTTGAAGCACCGGAGTTTCAACTTCAAGATAACCATGCTGGTCAAGAAATTTTCTTAATGATGAGATTATACGGCTTCTTTTATAAAATACATCTTTAACCTGTGGATTTACTATTAAATCAACATATCTCTGACGGTATCTAAGTTCTTTATCAGCAAACTGGTCAAATACAACTTTATTACCATGTTCATCAACTACTTCTTTAGCAATCGGAAGAGGTTTGAGAGATTTTGAAAGTAAAACAAGTGACGAAGCATGAACTGAGATTTCACCGGTTTTTGTTTTGAATACAAAACCTTCAACACCGATAATATCACCAATATCCATTAGTTTAAAGGCATCATAAGAGTCACCAATATCATCTTTTTTCAAATAAATCTGAATTCTTCCTTTATCATCCTGTACATGGACAAAAGAAGCTTTTCCCATACGGCGGATAGCCATAATCCTGCCGGCTATTTTTACATCCTTTTTTTCATCTTCAACATATTCGGATTTAATTTTTTCTGAACTGGAATCAACATCAAAACTATAAGCAAAGGGTTCAACTCCTTTGGCTTTTAGTTCCTCAAGTTCCTCATATCTTCTTTTTATTAAAACGTTAATATCTTGCTGCAGATTATTGCTTTCCACTAATTTTCTCCATTTTTATACAAAAACTATAGTAAACATACCTAAATTTTTCGAAATATGACCGGTATGTTTTTATACCCAAAACAATTTATTTTCTTTTAAAGTTTGCCAATCTGAGGCAAACAAGATCCTGAATATTCTCTGCTAATTTAACAGGGACATTGAAGTTATTTACAAAAATACAAAAAGCTATTGGTTCATTATCTCCGGTATAGGCATAACCGGCAAGACTTCTAACATTACCAAGATAGCCGGGTTTTGCTCTTACTTTTCCTTCGGCACGTGTATTTTTCATTCTAAGGCCTAATGAACCATCTATACCTGCAATTGGCAAAGAGTTAAAAAACGGAATAAAGTATTTACTCTTATACATATAATTCAGTAATGTAACTACATGCCTGGGCGATACAAGATTACTTCGCGAAAGCCCGCTTCCATCAACCAATACCATGCCTTCAGGATTTATGCCCATTTCACGGAATATTTCTGCAGAAGCATCAATACCATTTTCAGCAGACCCATAATACTCTTTTTCAAGCCCTATAGTTTTAAGTAACTGCTCAGCCAAAAAATTCTGACTATTCTTATTAATAACTTTTAATACATCTTTTAGCGGATAAGAATAATGCTTGAATAAAGGCATCATCCTTGAATAGCTTAAAGGTTTTGAAAGGTCGTCAATATCAATTGGATAACCATCAACCTTTATACCTTTCTTTTCAAGTACATCTTTAAGAACAACCATAGCATATTGAGTCGGGTTATTAACACTTACATAGGTTTTTACTGTATCAGAATCAATTTTTATTGTTCCGAAAACATTTACAAGGTTTGTACCCCGCTCACGATGAACATCAATATTGGTAACCGAATCACGGGGAACAGTTTTAACATTATTAACAACAATAATGTACTTTGTATCCGGTTCTATTGTTACTTTTGGCGAATTGTTATTCTTATTTACAGTCACATAGACATCAACTGTATTATCATTAAATGAAATTGCACTGGACTGAGCTGAATACCAATAACTTTCATATTCCCATTCCCAGCCGCTTCCAAGTCCAACGTCATCAAAGTCATTGTCATCGCCTATTATGTTACCGGATATCTCATCAATCCCAATTTCCAAAAGAGAATCAGCCCAGCGGCTAAATACAGCAGTAATATTATTGTTATAAAAACGCCCTGATATGGTTGGATCACCATGACCCCGGATAACCAGGTCTCCCTGAAGCACAGAGCCATCAATTTTACCGTTTCCATAAATTTCAGTAGACCATCTGTATTCGCTGCCCAGAGTAATAAGGCCCGCAGATGTAGTAAAAAGCTTTAATGTTGAGGCAGGAATAAATAATTTATCTTCATTACGTTTATAAAAATATTCACCTGTTTCAAGAGATTGAATAATAACCCCCCAGTTTGCATTGCTGAAATTAGGGTCATTAAATATATCATCAACCTGGTTCCAGAATTCCGGAATAGTTGAGCGGGAATATTTAAGAACTGTATCCTGTGCTGCCTGTTGAGCATGAACTGAAACTGCAAAAAACAGGAACAACAACAGAATTAAATACTTTCTATCTTCCATATTTTTTTATAATATTTTGAACTTCTTCCCCGGATAACTGCCTGTACATCCCGACAGGAATTTCAGCCTGAATACCTGCATAACTTTTCCTGTTCAGATCAGTAACAGTATATCCAAGCGCACCGAACATATTTTTCACAAAATGATTTCTTCCTTCAATACCTGTAACCTCAATAAATTTCCTGTTTGTATTTTTAGGAAATGCTACTTTGGTAAAAACTCCTTTTACACCGTCAATATACACACCCTTAAGCAAGGTTTTTTCATCTTCCTCTTTTAAAGGAGCAGATATATGTACCTCATAAACCCGCGGTACCCTGTTTCTTGGATGAGTCAGCAGGTTAGCAAAGTCTCCATCATTTGTAAGAAATAATACACCTGTTGTATTATAATCAAGCCTGCCAACCGGATATACTTTTTCTTTTGTTTTGATAAGCTCTACTACAGTCCGTCTGCTTTTTTCATCATCAGTGGTGGTAATAACACCTTTGGGTTTATTAAGCAGAAAATACAAATGCCTTTTAGGCGCTATTTTTTCACCATCAAGTAAAACGATGTCATTAACATCATCAACTCTGAAAGCAAGTTCCATAATAATGTTATTATTGACCATAACTCTGCCGTCCAGAATATACTCTTCAGCTTTTCTCCTGGAAGCAGCACCTGAATCAGCAATATATTTATTTAGTCTAATCAGCATTTGGTTGTTCTTCTGTTTTTTCTTCACTCTGCTGAGCTTCAGCACTTTCTTCAATTGCATTCATCATTATTTTCCTTTTTTGCTCAAGAAAATCTTCATCCTGCATAATTTCTTCAATTTCTCTCGGTTTTGGAAGGTCACTCAACTTGTCAAGCCCAAAATATTTAAGGAACTCCGGAGTAGTACCATAAAGCAGCGGCCTGCCTATAGTTTCAGCCCTGCCTGTTATAGCAATGAGATTTTTTTCAAGAAGCGTATTAAGAATATAATCTGAATTTACACCTCTTATAGATTCAAGCTCCGGTTTTGTAATTGGCTGTTTATAAGCTATAATTGCCAGAGTTTCAACAGCAGCCTGGCTTAAACGTCTTTTACTTTTTTCAGATGAAAGATAGCCCACGTATTTTGCATACTCCGGCTTAGTGGCAAATAAATAACCTCCGGATATCTTCATTATTCTAAATGAAATATTATATTCATCATACTTTTTGTTCAGTTCTTCTGTTGCAGCAGCTATTTCCTCATCTGTTATCTGAATATCATCACCATCAATTCCTTTAATAGCCTTCATAATTTCTGAAGAAGGCAAGGGATCATCAGAAGAAAATATAAGTGCTTCTATAACAGAATAATAAATATTATCCATTTATTTTAACCAAAACAAAATCATTAAAATTTGGAGATTCTTTCAGTCCAATTCTCTGCATTTTTACAAGTTCGAGAAGTGCAACAAAAGTAATTACAATTCTTATTTTTTCTTTCATTCCATGAACAAGACTGATAAAATGCAGTTCAGGATTTGCATCTAAAAGGTCAAGGATGTACTGAATCTGTTCATCAATCGTAATATTAATTTTCTTTATTTCATGAACAGGCTGCGGTTTAAGGCCTTCAATAACTTTTTTAAAAGCTTTTGCCAGGTCAAATATTGTAACATTCTTCAGTAATATTTCATATTCAGGAGGAGATTCTTTTTCATCAGCACTGAAATTTCCACGAAAACTAAGTTTTCTCTGCTGAGACTCTAAATAACCCAGTTCCTCAGACACTTCTTTATATTTTTTATACTCCAGCAGTGCCTGAATAAGCTCAGAGCGGGGATCAATCTCTTCTCCTTTTTCATCAACTTCTCTTGGAAGCAGCATCCTCACTTTTATATGCATTAGTGTAGATGCCATAAGTATAAAATCACCAGCAGTTTCAAGGTCCAGCATCTTGATAAGATTCACATATTCAAGGAATTCCTGTGTAATACGATGAATTGGAATATCATAAATATTCAGCTCATCTCTTTTTATAAAAAATAAAAGGAGATCCAGCGGACCTTCAAAATGATCTAATTTGATTTTATACAAATTTATCCCATCATCATTTTGTCATGTACTTCAGCCATAGTTTCGCGGGCTACTTTAAGCGCCCTTTCTTCACCATCATGTAATATATCTTTCACCTCATCCATAGATGATTCATAATGCCTTCTTTTCTCTCTTAGCGGCTCAAAGAATGAAGCTATTTTTGCAGCGCAATTCATTTTGCAGTCAAAACAACCAAGCGCACCTGAAGTACAACCAGCTTCAACCTCCTGTACTTCCTGAGGGTTGAATTTTTTATGATATGCAAAAACCAGGCATATATTTGGATTACCCGGATCTCCTTTTCTTATTTTATTAGGATCCGTTACAGCTTTTTTCATTTTTGCTTTTATTGCATCTGTATCATCGGACAATAATATTGTATTTCCAAGAGATTTACTCATCTTAGCGTTACCATCAAGCCCGGGCAGTCTTGCAAATTGTGTAAGCAATGGCCCCGGTTCGGGGAATACTTCACCAAACTGATTATTAAATCTTCTTGCCAGTTCCCTGCTTATTTCTATATGCGGAATCTGGTCTTCTCCTACCGGAACAGCATTCCCTTTATATAACAAAATATCTGCAGCCTGAAGCACAGGGTATCCAAGATGTCCATAAATAACATTATCAATATTTAAATCTCTAATCTGGTCTTTAAGAGTAGGGTTTCTTTCAAGTCTGTTTACAGTAATCAGCATGCTAAGGATTAGGTGAAGCTCTGCATGCTCTTTTATACGTGATTGCCTGAACATTGGACTTTTAACCGGATCAAGTCCGGCAGATAGCCAGTCTATTAGCATATCAATTGAATTTTCATATATTTTTGATGTATCAAGCCCTGTAGTTAATACGTGATAATCAGCAATTAAATGAAAATTCTGATATTCTTCCTGAAGCTTAACCCAGTTTTCCAGTGCACCAACATAGTGACCAATATGTAGTTTCCCTGTGGGGCGCATTCCACTTAGAATTCTTTTCTGCAAAGGCGCACCACTTTTATTTCCTGTTTCCACGATAATCCATTTTTTTTGAATATAAAAGATAATAATAATGGAAGTTAAAGAGAAAGGTAATCTTACGCCAATTAAAAATTCAATAGCGCATTTCTCACAAAATGCGCTAAAACATACTAATTTTACTTGTTTTTATAATGGGGCCTGAAAACTAAACAACCATCGAAAGGCTATTTTGTCTTCTCCCGGCAGTGGACTGCTAACGTAAACCGGGAAGTCAAAGGAGATTGAATTGATTCCCATTTTTTCAAGGGAAGAAAGTACATTTGTCCCATAAAATCTAATAATAAGCGGCAGTTTAACAGAAAAGCCATAATCAGTTAAAAGTCTGTTAAACCTGAATTCATCCGGATCATTCCAGGTCCTGCCTGCATCCACAAAGAACACAGGAGACAATATTCCAATAATGGGACCTAAGACAGGAACAGGACTAAAAGCTGAGCTTATTTGTATTTCCGCATTAACTGTTGAAATATTATCTCCGGGCATATTCTGGTTATAATATCCCCTCATATAACCTTCTCCCCATGGGACAGAACGTTTTTGTCTGGCGGAATGTGAAATTATGCCTTCAGTTCTGTATATATATGAAGAAAACTCATCAACAGGGTTAACCACCGCCATATTATATTTTTTTGCAATCGGTAAAACAACAGGTGAATACCCTATAAATTGCCTCAGATTAATCAACTTTTTACCATTCAGCCAAATATTCTGCTTCCCGGTAAATGTTATTTTCTGGTATGCTATATTAACATTATCTCTTCTTACAGACCCGGCTTCAATACCGAGATTTATGGAATTCCTCAGCCAGTTATTATCTACAACCATTTCCATTTCTGTGGAAACCCAATAGTATTTCCTTAATTCTATTGGAATATCAGGATATTCAGCAGAAGTCATATCATATTTTAATTTATCAAAGTAATTATCATCATAAGCATCAAAATAATTGCCTGTTAATGTTAGAGTAAAGGATGGGTAGTACGAATAGTCATTCCATCTGTTGGTTAATCTGACAGAACCCCCACGCCTTCCTTCATAATTAAAACATGAAATAAATCCGTAAGCTCTTCGCCCAATAAAGCTTATCCTGTCACCTATGGAAAAGTCAGCTCCAAAAGAATTTTTGCCAAATTTCATTCCCTGCATAATAGTAAGATCTAATTTCTTTTCAATCCCCATATAGGAGCCCTGTAAATTCAAGCCAAGCTTAAAGCCATCAACGTTGTTAAAGCCAATTGCAGGAAACCAGTATAAAGAATACTTATCTATTTTCGGCTGCTGAATTAAACTGATAAACGGATTAAAATGAAAGAATATTGGTGGTATGAATGAACTGGTATTGTTCAACCTGTTCTGATCAAGAAGCCATATATCAGGGTCTACAACAGCTTTTACCGGCTTAGAAAAAAGCTCAATAGTATTGGTAACATATCTGCCATTATTAAAAAATTGTTCGGCTTCAAAATGCAAATTTGCTTTTTCACCATTTTCCATTTTAATTTCCACATCAGCAGGCATTACTGCATCGGCACAATTTTCAACAGTAACAGAAGTCAAATATTTTCCATTACTTAACTGATAATCCATTGATTTGAATGCATAGTCAAGTTTATATGTTTTATAGAACCATTCATCAAAAAACCAATACAAATCTTTCTTTGTATTATACCTTGCATTAATTTCCTGTACAAGATTAAAAAAATCTTCCGGGTATACATGCCTGAATTTATACCGCGCATAATATTCATGAAATAACTCAGAAAATGCCTGTTCCCCCATCAGGTATCTTAACATCCTGTATGTTTTTACTGACCTTGGGTAGGCGTTTATACCATAATTATCTTTGGAATGGTATCTGTCAGAGTGGGTTACAAGTGGTTCTGTTATATCTTCCTTATCATTCTGAATTACCCTTGAATATGAATATTCTGATACAGACTGCGACGGAATAATATCTTTTATAATTCCGGACAATTTAATCATATTATCACCGGGGATAAATTCATTCATTGCACATTCAGTGAAATAATCCGTCATTCCTTCATCAAGGAAAGCATTTCTTGTTTCATTGGAATTGATCATCATTGGACACCAGTTATGCCCTATTTCGTGTATTATTACATTTGCATTTACATATTCCATCATTGATGAATTAGCTTCCAATACAAATGTTAATCCGGGGTATTCCATTCCCCCGCCAATGTTTTCTGCCTCAAACACAAAAACATTCGGATAAGGATATGGGCCGAAGACAGATGAGAAATAATCTACAGCTTTTTTGGCAGCATCCATTCCGTTATTTATATAATATGCTTCTCCGGCAGGATTATATACAGTGTTTATTATAACGCCATTTTGCTTACAGGCATCCCATATACGATTTTCTGATGCAGCAAAAGCAAAAGTTCTGACTTGTTCAGCTTTAAATTTCCAGGTCTTTTTTATACTATCATTTATCTGAGTGTAATATTCATATTGATTGTAAATTCTTGTCCTAAAACCAGTATCCTTTAAATTTGCAAATTTTTTGTAAGCCTCTTCAGGCAATACTTCCCTTGGATTTTCAAGCTTTCCGGTATAAAAAACGAGGTATGATGCCGGAAGCGTTAGTGATACATCAAAATTTCCAATTTCTTCATTAAATTCTCCAACCCCCATATATTGATCTATTTGCCACCCATATTTATCATAAACACAAACAGCAGGTATCCACTGTCCAATACAATAATCTCTAAAAACACGCCCCATCCTTAATTCTGAAGCGGGTACTAATTCATCAGCATCGATTTTCACAATAACAGAATCACCAGGTAAGAGATAATCCTCAAGTGGAATTTTTAATATTGTATTATCAATATTGTACCTGGCATTTTTGTTATTAATAAGCAGCTTTTTAATTTCCACTCCATTTGTTACAACATCAGCTTCATCATTAAATTTCCGGGCATAACTATTCTGCTTAAAAATATTCCAGTAAAGCCTGAAATAAACTTCGTGTAAGGTATCTTGCGAATTATTTTTGTAGGTCGTTTCTGAAGAAAACCTCAAATAAAAATCAGATGGAGTCAGTTCTGCATTTATTTTATAATTTACGCCTTGTTGAAACTCCTGTGCTGAAATGATAGAAAGGTTATAAAAAGGTAAAATAACAATTAGCAGAAATAATTTTCGCATGTTTCCCCATTATAGTTCAATTTTACAAAATTAGTTATGAAAGATAAAGATATGGCTTCCAATTTTCATCAAGTTTTCCAACTACATGCCGGATAAACATTATATGACTTGGTTTAAACGGACGACGAAGTAATACCATATTTGCTTCTTCAGGAGTCCGGTCACCCTTTCTGTTATTGCATACAGTACAGGCGCAGATAAGATTTTCCCAGCTATCTGTACCACCCCGGGCTTTTGGAATAATATGATCTATAGTTAAAGGCAAGTCACTTCTGCCGCAATATGCACACTTAAACGAATCCCTGCGTAATATATTTTTACGGGTAAGAACAACTTTTTTGTAGGGCAGATTTATAAACTGGCTTAACCTGATTATACTTGGCCATGGAAAAGTCCTGTTGGTCGCCCTTAGTTCTTTTCTTTTATCGTTAAAAACCAGTTCGGCTTTGCCTAAATAAAGTAAAATTGCAGCTTTTTTTATGTTGCAGACAGTCAGCGGTTCATAGCTCTGATTCAGTACAAGTACCTTAGCATTAAGCTTATCACCATTTGTTCGTTTGGCAGGTTCGAAGGCGTTACCTCCTGTTTTTTTCTCTATCCTTAATTATAAAATAGATTCTCAAAACAAAATATACGATTATCAGTATGAAACTAAACCACATTACGTAAGGATAAACTTCACGCGGGAGTGATTTAGTATATTGCAACACCAGAATCAGAAAAATAACGCCTGTTGCAAAATACTGAAACCAATTGAAATATTTCCTGTTCAACAGTATGTCTTATTTTTCAGGCAAAATTAGAAAGTATTTATTTATTACGCAATTATTTAATAAAGTAATAATATGAATTTATTTTACCAGTACAACTTTTGCCCTTTCAGCTTTCATAATATCAGCAAAAAACTTTCTGTAGTCATTATACTCAGAAGCCGGTATTTGATATTTTTTTATCTCCATAGAGCGTATATATAAGATTTTCCCATCACCGGCTTCTGTTATTTTACAATTATATTCCCCAAAAGAAGTTTTAATTTGAGTTTCGCCAGGAATTGTTTCGATCTTATAGCCTGTGGGTAATTCATAGTAAATTGTATCAACATCAAGGTAAGGATAATTAATAATTACCGGTGAAAGCCTCATTTTGGTTTCTCCCGGGATAGTACTAACCTTTTCAATCATATTTGGATTAAAGAATATACGGTTGCCCATAACTGATGCATATTGAGATAAGGATACATTATAATCAAGAGATATACATCTTTTATCATTATCAATTTCACTAAATAAATAATCATTCAATTTAATTGAAGGGACTTCAAACAGGGATCTCAGCCACTTTTCTTTGTCATCCTGAATCTCGTTCGCTATTTCCGATATATAGTTAAGCTGATTTCCTCCAAATTCAGAATGGACTTTAACTGCTGCTACATTCAGATCAATTTTTACACTAATTTGCTTAAGCATATAATTGTTTTTTGATTCTGAAATCGGTGTAGAAATTAAAATTCCGCCCCCGGGCGTAATTAACATGGCTTTCCGGTTTTCATTCTGCCACCCAATTTGTCCCGGAAGAAACTCAGAATTAGTACATTCCAGCCATGTAGTGTCATTTTTATCAGGAACACAGACCACAACATGGTTAAACTGATTACTTGGAAATTCCTCAATAATAGGAAGCCTGAATTTTCCACTTTGTATGAGTGCCGGGTAAGCTTCAATACCGGCGTTTTCCAGTAATGCCACCATATAATTAGCTAAAGCTTTACAATCACCATAACCTCTTGTATGCACATATTCTGCATCAAATGGCTGCAGACCTCCAATGCCCAGTTGAACACTTACATAACGGCATTTTTTCTGCATGTATTTATATAGTTTGCTTATTAATTCATTTCTGTCTTTTGAATTATTCTTGATTTCAGCAACTGTCTGTATTGCATCACCGGGAAGCTTTCTTCTTCCCTTCCACAGGTTGTTTGCCCAAGCTCCAAAGTCCTTCCATGTGCTCATATCTCCTTTGGAACTTTCATATTCAAATTTACCCGGGGCAATCAAAACAACATCAGCAACGTCCATAAGATAATTATTTGTAGCTTCCTCAGGTAAATCAGGTAAGTTTTCCCAGTGCCATGAATATACTTTTTGATCGTCATCAATTTTTATTGCAGGCTTTAATGAATCCCTGTTACACCAGAACCTAAGTTCTTTTTCCTGTGGGATTGAGACAATAAAATCTGCTGACTGTACAGCGTCTGTTGAATTTCTCGAAAACCATTCCGGCCAGTTTACATATCCATCATAGTCCAGCTCATAAGTAAACTCTACAGTATAAGGATATGAATTATAGTATAATTCTGCAATTCTTACCCTGTTATCATCATAAAGATTATAATCCTTATAACTGCTGTAATCTTTAATGTCATCATCATCCAGTTCGGATACTTCATTTCCATTTGCATCATAAATATGCCCTTCAAGCTCATCAATAGTGGTTGTTTTATCATATGTTATCTGTAAATATCCATAATCTCTTTCTTCCTTATTGAATACTGTAACTGCAAACGTTGTTTTCTGTACAGCAGAGCCATCATCTTCAACAATAAATTCAACGGTGTTATTTCTTATTACGGCAGAAGGCTCAAGAAGCATCTTAAGCGGAATATCCTTTAAGGCATACTTTTTATCAGAAGCCTTAACTGAATAATTAAAGACACCTATAATTACTAATACTGCAAATAAATACCTGATTATTTTATTCATATTTATATAATAATTTAGATTATAAATAATTCAACTCTTAATTGCTCTGATTGTTTTGTTTTGCCTGATTACCAATAGCATCAGAGCTGTCATTATTTTTAGAAAATGCCAGCATAACTGATTCCATATCAACAATTCTTGAATACATATTCTTTATTCTTGAATACATTTTAGGAGCTATTTCGACATCATTTATAACAAAATTAGATACTATTTGAACATTATTATCCATACACTGCATATTTATAGCATAGTCAATAGATTTATCTACGCCAATGCTAGCCTTTAAGACTGAATCCTTAAGCGTTAAATCATGAGGAAATGATACATTGACAACATTAATTGCGGCACTTTTATTTGCATAATCTATCGGGAAATTTCTTGTTTCTACTTTAAAAGGATTGCTTTTCCTTCTGTGTATCACAAATGGATTTAGATATATAAAATTGTTATTTGCCTGTGTATACTTATCAGAGTTAAACCATGCTTTTATTGTTATTGGTTCTTCAGTATTGTTTTTATTTATTATAATAGCAGAAT
>Ga0163159_1003156_pt1 | contig 12702 bp, 11 predicted proteins | sample BioMet9_FD_108702 | JGI IMG/M metagenome (GOLD analysis project Ga0163159, IMG submission 108702) | Microbial communities from bioreactor (seeded with sewage sludge) at Lawrence Berkeley National Lab, California, USA - Biofuel... | ecosystem: Engineered > Bioreactor > Anaerobic > Unclassified ... | reverse complement strand
GGGGTTCGACTCCCCCTCTTTTACACTTACGCTCCAGCAACCACAGAACCGCAGCCATACCGCGCACCATTATTACCGCGCATTGACCTGTAAGCGAGGGTGGGATTGGGGATCAGACCGAAAAAACGGCCGCCTGCAAAGCAGCTGTTTCAAAAAACGCCGGGTGCCTTTGGGCTGCCCGGCGCTTTTTGATGTGGGATCCCGCGCCGCGGGACATGCGCGGGCAGGGCTGCACAACAGCGCGCGGCAGGTCCCCTCCGCCGCCGGAGGGGGCCTGCCGCATGGTCTGTTTGGAAAAAGCGGCGCGTTGGACCGGCCGCCGGTTTGCAGGCGCGGGATGGCGGCCGTGTCGCCACGGCGGTGTCACTCCACCACTTCCAGCCGCCTGCCCGGCACGGCCTCCAGCATGGGGTGGCTTGTCAGGTACTCGTCCAGGATGTCCAGACAGGAGGTGGAAACCACCCGCGGGATCTGGATGGCCCCGGCCTCGTCGTAGGAAAGGTCCAGGAACTTCTGCAGATTGGCGAAGTGGAAGTTCTGCAGCCCCAGTGAAAAGACCTGCTCGTCGGCGATGGGCTTGCCGCCGAAGGAAAATTCCAGCAGCTGCCGCCGCCCGCGGGAATAGACCAGCCGCAGCCCGCGGGAAAGCTGGTAGAACTCGGTATGGCCGGCGAAGGCCTCGTCCCGCAGCATGTACAGCATCATGCGGCGCAGCTGCGCCCCGGTGACCTTGAACATATAGATGCCGTCGTCGTAGGGAAAGGTCTCCTTGAGTTTTCCGTAGTCCACGATGGGGCCCAGCGAATCGGCCCGGATGCTGCCCGACCCCAGCAGCATGATGTCCACCCCCAGCGAATCGCGGAAGATGTCAGCGAACAGGTCGCCCAGCTGGGTCTCGGTGTTGCGCTGCGGGTGGGTCAGGGCGTACTTCAGCCGGGTGACAATGCGGGCGTATTTGCGGTCGGTGACGGCCTTGTACTTTTCAATGACCTCCTCCAGCTGCAGGTCGCGGGGGCAGGTTTCGTCCGTGATGGGCACGCTTTGCCAGGTGTAGCTGTCCACGCAGTTGTTGTCGGTGTCCACCGTGATGTCAAACCGGCCGATCTGGTCAGTGCCGGTGCCCGCCTGGGCGATCAGGATGCCGTTTTCACAGCTGGGCTGCTCCATAAAGGTGTGGGAATGGCCGCCGATGATGACGTCCACGCCGCATTCGGGCGGCAGCAGCCGGGCCAGCCTGAGGTCGTTTTCATAGCCGATGTGGGTCAGCAGCACCGTGAGGTCGACGTCCAGGGTCTTGTAGGCGTTGCAGATGCGCACCACCTCGCCGGCGGCCTCCTGGGTGTCAATGAAGGAACCGATCAGGTTGTCCTGCCGGGCCTGGGCCAGCACCTCCTCGGTGATGACGCCGATGAACAGGATGTTCATGCCGTCCACCTGAAGGATCCTGTAGGGGGTAAACAGGCGGACGCCGTTGGTCCTGATGTACAGGTTGGCGTTGATGATGGGGAATCGGGCGCATTTTTCAATGAACAGCAGGTGGGCGATGCCGTAGTCCACCTCGTGGTTGCCGATGGTAACGATGTCCGGCGCCAGCAGGTTCATGATCTCGATGGTGGAGATGCCCTTGTATTCGGCGTCGATGACCGACCCGCGGAACATATCCCCCGCAATGGCATAGAGGACGTTCTTTTCCTGCCGCCGCACCCGGCTGACATAGCCGGACAGCATGGAAACGCCGCCCACCAGCTTTTTGTCCACCTGTTCGGCCATAAAGTCGCCGTGCAGGTCGTTGGAGTGCAGCAGCGTCAGTTTTTTGGTGTGTTTTGCAGACATTCCGTTTCGCCTCCGTTACACCGAAAGGGCCTGCATCAGTTTTTGGGTGAAAAATCTGCCGTCCACCTGGGTGATGACCTCGGCGTTGGCGTCGCCCACCTCGGGCACCGCCTCGTAGGTGCGGCCGTCCTGGTAAAAGATGACCTGGCCGTAGGTGGGGCCGTTTTCGGTGCAGCAGCGGCAGTGGCACAGCACCTTTTCTTGGACAAATTCGGGCCAGAAGGCGGCGGCGATGGCCACCGCATCGGGCAGGTCCACCACGTGTTCGCCCCTGGCCCGCTCGTTGAACCGGGCCAGCACGCTGGTGGCGTCGTACAAAAAGCGCGCCAGCGGGCCGCCCTGCTCCAGCCGGGCCAGTTCGGCGGCGTCCAGCTTGATCTCGCCTTCACACAGGTCAAATCCCGCAATGGTCACCGGCACGCCGCTGCCCAGCATCAGGGCGTAGGCCTCGGCGTCCAGGAAGACATTGAATTCGGCCACGGGGGTGGCGTTGCCCGGGCCGAAGCCCGGCGTGGCCATGGACCAGATGTGCTTTGCCTTTTTCATGGTGTCGCGGTCGGTCAGAATGGCCAGAGCGATGTTGGTGGCGGGGCCAAGCACCGCAATTTCCACCTCGCCGGGGTAGCGGCTGACGGTGTCCAGGATGAACTCGACGGCGCGGCGGCTTCCGGGGCTTTTCTGCGGATGGACGATGCCCTTGTCCCCCATGCCGTCGCGGCCATGGACGCTGATGGTGGGGGTGCGCGGACGGAACAGCGGACGGCGCGCCCCCAGGTAAACCGGCGCGTCGCAGCCGCAGGCCTCCAGCGCCGCCAGGGCGTTGAGGGCAGCCTGCTCCGCCTCCACATTGCCCGCCACCGCCGTGGCGCCTTCAATTCTGATGTCGGGGTTTTTGGCTGCAAGGATGATGGCTGCCGCGTCGTCCGACGCGGTATCGGTGTCAATGATGAATCTTCTCATTGCTGTCTCCTTTCGCCGCACACAGTGTGCTGCCCATCGCTTTTGTCTGGCTGTGTCTGTCTTTCGGTTTGATGATAGCATTCCTGCCGGCGCCGCGCCCTACCCGCACGGGTAGTTTTGGCCGGGGCGCGGCACAAAAAAGGCCCGCCCGCGCAGCAGCGCGGGCGGGCCTGGGCCGAGCGAAAGGTCACTTGACAGAGTTTTCGTAGCTTTCGATCATCTTTTTGACCATCTGGCCGCCGACACTGCCGGCCTGGCTGGCGGTCAGGTCGCCGTTATAGCCCTGCTTCAGGTTGACGCCCACTTCGTTGGCGGCTTCCATCTTGAACTTGTTCATCGCCTCTTTGGCGGCGGGAACCACATGCTTGTTAGACATAATCGTTTTACACTCCTCAGTTTTCAAAAGGTTGTTTCTGCGTTTGCAGTAATAGTATGGTTGTGCGTGCGGCCGATATGACAGGTAGATTTGCGGGGCGTTTTGCGGAAAAAAGCGCGCGCAGTGGAAAGGGGGACCATCGGCGGCATCCTATTAAAAAAGCCCTCATCCTTTTGCACCGCTTGCGCTGTGAAAGAATGAGGGGTTTTCATATACTTTGGCCGCAGCGTCATTCAGCGAACATGGAAAAGACCAGATCCGGCGAAGTTTTTCCTGCTTCCAGCATGCCGATGGAGGTGCCTTTTTTAATCAGAAGCAAACGGTCGCACATCCCCGAAAGCTCAGAAAAATCGGAAGAAACAATAATGACGCCGGCGCCCTTGCGCAGCAATTCGTTGATGATGTTGTAGATTTCGACCTTACCTGCCGTGTCAACCCCTTTGGTTGGCTCATCCAGCACAAAAATACTGCATTTTGAAAGCAGGTTGCGGGCAATCAGCACCTTTTGCTTGTTGCCGTCGCTTAAAAACATCATCGGCGCATTGGGGCTGCCAGGAGTTTTGATCCCCAGCGTATCAATCATCTGCTTGCTGATGATCGATTCGTGTTCGGGCTGTAAAAAGCCGGCCTTCTGCACATTGGACAGGCTGCGGATGGTGATGTTCTGCGAAATCTGCATCAAAGGAAAAATGCCGTATTCCTCGCGGTTTTCCGGCAGAAAGGCAATCTGCGGCGAAATGCGCTTGCCTGCTTTCAGGGTACCATGGTGCAGCGAAATTGAGCCGCTGTCTACTTTATCAAGCCCGACGATGGCACGCAGCAAACTGGTGCGCCCAGAACCAGCCAGGCCGGTGATGCCGATGGATTCGCCCTTGTGCAGCGTAAAGCTGATGTCTTTGACCAAGTGATTTGAAATATGATCTACTTCAAGCAGGACGTCCTTGTGCACCAGTGACAGTTTGGGATACTGGTAGTGCTTTGTGATGGCGTCCCCCAAAATACTGTATGCCAAATCCTCCGGGCGGCTGTTCTGCGCTTCCACACTTTCGGCCAGGGCACCGTCCCGCAGCACCACCACGCAGTCGCTGTCAGACAATGCCTCCGGGATGCGGTGGGTCACCAAAATGACAATGCAGCCCTGCTGGCTTAAGCTGCGAAGCTGCGAATACACAATGCCGGATTCGTTTAAGGTCATGGCGTCGGTCAGTTCGTCCAGAATGATGACCCGCGGCCGGATGATATAGACCCGTAAAAACTGGATGATGTGCTTTTCGGCCAGGGACAGATTCTTTACCCGGCGGGTCAGCGGCAAGTCCAATGAAAAGATATCCAGCAGTTCGCGGGCACGCTGGTTCATCTTCTTCCAGTCCAGCAGCCCGCTGCCATACTTCAGTTCATGCCCCAGAAACAGGTTTTCGACCACCGAAAGGTTGTTAAACACCGACGGGTCCTGGTGACAGGCAAAAATACCGTTCTCCACCGCATTGGCACAGGAATTCCACTGTACCTTCTGTCCATCCAGGTAGATCTGACCTGAAGTCGGTCTGATTGCACCGGATAATAGGTTGATCAGCGTTGTTTTTCCGGCTCCATTTTCACCGATGACGGAGTAAATATTCCCCTCCTGGAATGTGAAGGAAAAATTGTGCAGCGCCTCAACATTACAGTATGTTTTACAGACCTTTTCCAACTGCAACATAGCCTTATTCCCCTGTCCCGACCGAAGAATTTTTTATTCGGTAAGAAGTGAACAGTTTAATGTTATGCTCGAAGAAATAGGATTTGAATTTTTCATCGATGTCTTCGTTGGTGATGATCGTTCCAGCGCAGTCAAGGTCACCGATTTTACAGAACGCGGTTTTCCCAAACTTGCTGGAATCTGCAACAATAACGATTTCGCTGGAAACCTCCTTGACGCGGTTGAACATAGCCAGTTCGGAAACATTGGAAACCGTAAACCCACTGCCGAACCCTACTCCGGCGACTTCGACAAACGCCTTTGAAATGAAGATGTTGTCAAAGCTGTTCATAAACAGGTTGCCCGTGGTATAAAGGCTGTCATGGGCCAGTTCGCCGCCGGTCAGGATGATCTGGGCACCGCTGTTTTGGGTCAGCACCGCTGCAGCCAGCAGGCTGTTGGTGATGACATTGATGTGCGGCTTTTTGCCGAGGGCGTGGGCCACATAGTAACAGGTCGCCCCCTGCCCGATGAAAATCCACTCGTCCCCTGTGACCATATCCGCAGCGATATTGCCGATGTATTCTTTGTTGCGGTCATATTTGATTTGAAACAGCGAAGTGATTTCTTCCTGCTGGTTGAACACATCGGAATTCAGAATAGCCCCGCCATGGGTACGAATGATGTACCGCTCCTGTTCCAACAGATCCAGATCGCTTCTGACTGTCACTTCTGAAACATTCAATAGCGAACTGAGCGTGGCGACATCGACCTGTCCGCGGTCAAGCAATACTTCTTTGATCTTGGCTATACGCGCTGCTTTAAACATTCACCGCACTCCTAACGTCTTTCGCCGGGGGCTTAGACTTATTCCCGAATCAATTTGGCACGAAGTTCCCAAAGTTTGAACTGCTGTTCGTAGGTGAGCTTGTACAGCTCATAGAAACGCATGTATTTCTTGTGATTTTCCATATTGGGATGATAGGTCTGATCGATTTCGACACATTCCTTAACGGCCAGTTGATAGCTTGGATAATAGCCCTGGACGACAGCGTTATTCAAAATAACGCCCTTTGCGCCCAGTTCTTCTCCCTTTACAGTAATAATATCACTTCCGAGGGCATCAGAAAACATCTGACACCAAATTTTGCTGTTTGCGCCGCCGCCGCACACCGTGATTCTGTTTGGGGTCAGCGGCATATGCTGGTAGCAGTCCAGCATGGCAAAGGCAACGCCCTCGTAGGTGGCGCGCACGATATCCGCCAGGGTGTGCCGCACACTGATGCCGGTATAGCTGGCGCGGGCGTGGGCTGTGGTAAAGGGAGCCCGCTCGCCGCCGGCCAGCAGGTAAGGATGGTACATCACACCATTGGCGCCAATGGGCACATTGGCAATCAGACTTTCCATGTAAGCGTACACATTTTGATTGGCTGCTTTTGCATCAGTTTTCAGCTGGGCACCAAAGGTGTTCAGCATCCATTCCAGGTTGGGGGTGCCGGCCAGCGAAGCCATCAGGCGCAGCCAGCGCTGGTCCATGGCATGGGTCACCGTCATGCCGCTGTGGATTTTATCCTGCAGCGGTTTGTCAAGCACCATTTCATGCAGAGCTGCCGTGCCGATGATGGAACAGCAGTCGCCGTTTTCAATGACCCCGCTGCCCAGTGCGCAGGCTACAACATCCATCGGGCCCGAGGTGACCACCACGCCGGGGCTCAAACCCAGTTCGGCAGCCAGCGCTGGCTGAATCTTCAGAGCATTTTCCTTCGGCGTTTTGATGGGAGGGTACTTGTCAAAATACTGTTCCAGCCCGCAAAGTTCAAACATGCGCTTGTCATACTGCCGGGTGACGGGGTTGACAAAAATCAGCGACTGATCCGACGAGTCAGTGGTGAAGGCTCCAGTCAGTTTGTAGAACAAATAGTCCTTCAAATGCATGATGTAGGCGGTGCGTTCCAGGCTTTCGGGCTCGTGCTCGGCCATCCATTTTACAATAGCATTCTGGTTGCCTGAAAAAATCCGGGTGCCGGAAATGTCAAACAGCTTGTCACAGGTGCCATCGGCGACCCATCTTTCCACAATATCGCCGGCACGGCCATCGCAGAAGCAGCAGCCGTCCCTCACGGGGTTTCCGTCCCTGTCCAGCATCCACAGGCCATCGCCCTGGGCCGTGATGCCAATGCCCACAATGTCACAATCGGGATAACGCGAAGTGACATCTTTCACACATTCTTTGGCCTTGGACCAGATTTCATCCATGCTTTCTTCATACCGGTCTTCCGTGGGGAACAGCCCCGTCAGCGGAAGACCTTTTTTGGCAATCATATTGCCTGAAACATCAAAAAGCACGGCCTTGATGCCGGATGTGCCAGAATCGATCCCGATAAAATACTTGTTCATACTGTTCCTCCATTGTCATGGCAATTTATCTGTTGCCGATATTTTTTGTACGCATGGCATCCACGCAAACCGTTGCCAATACGATGCAGCCGGTCAAAATGTCAGTCCAGTAGCTGGCAATGCCCAAAACGCTGATGCAGAAGCCGATGGTTGCCATAAACAGGCCGCCCAGCACAGTGCCGATGACACTGCCAATGCCGCCTTTCATGGATGTGCCGCCAATGACAGCAGCGGTGATGGAGGGCATGACCCAGGTGGCGCCGATGCTGAGCTGGGCCGAACCGATGCGAAGGGCTGTCAGGATGCCGGCGCAGGCGCTGATACAGCCGCTGAGGGCATAGGCCACCATTTTGATACGGCCGGTTTTGATGCCGACAATGGAGGCTGCCTTTTCATTGCCGCCGACCGCGTAGATGTGGCGCCCCAGCGGCGTATACCGCAGCATCACGTATAGAATACAGCCGATGAACAGCATGACCAGTGTGGGGTAGGGCAAAAAACCCAGCACCACACCAGAACCGTATTTGGTGACGCTGGACGGCAGCCCCGCAATGGGCGCGCCGCCGGTGACCACATAGGTCACCCCGCGGAAAAAGTAACTGGTGCACAATGTCACAATGAAGGGCGGAATCCCCCACAGGCTGATAAAGGTCCCATTGATGAGTCCCAGAAGCGCCCCGACCAGCATGCCAAAAAGCAGACACACCGCAAAGGGCAATCCGGCTTTTTGCAGCAGCCATGAAAAAGCGATGCTGGAAAATGCCGCGATGCCGGCCACAGAAAGGTCAATGCCCCCTACCATCAACACCAGCATTTGTGCAAAACCGATGATAATCATAAATGTTGCCTGGCGCACAAAAGCAGGGATGGTGTAAGAGGTATAGAAATTTCCGGTAAGCAGGTGTGTTATCACTGACATGAAAACAAACGCAACTACCAGAACGCCTTTTGAAGAAGTAGAAAATATGATGGTATCTTTTCGCTTGTGGTCAAACTTGCGGTTGAGATTTTTCGCTTCGTCCACAAAATCACTCCAAGTATCAAAAATATCTAAAAATCAAATATATTTGTTGATAATTATATCACTTCATCAAAAACAGGTCAAACTCTCTTTTTTATAAATTTTATAGATATTTTTGTTTATTTTCATAAAAAAGAAAAAAGAAACCTTTTTACTTGCGTTTGTGAAAGCTGCGTGTTATAATCAACACAAATTTACAACAGAATCGTAAGTGTTGCAGCATGTTCACAAACCAACACCGAAGCGAGAATTCAAATGACCATTCTGGAAGCCAAAGGTATCACCAAACGTTTTCCAGGCGTTTGTGCCTTGAATTCCGTTGATATCGCATTTGAACCGGGAGAGGTGCACTGCATCGTCGGAGAAAACGGTGCAGGAAAAAGCACCTTGATCAAATGCCTGACCGGCGTTTACACCGCCGACGAAGGTCAGATCAGCATTGCTCAAAAATCCGTCGAGGACGACCCGCTGCTGTTTAATCGTGTGGCCTATGTACCTCAGGAAATCGACCTGTTCAGCTACATGACGGTGGCCGAAAACCTGTTTATGCCCTTCGACCGTGCGGGCATCGACGGTACCATCAGCCAAAAAAAGCTGTGTGAAAAGGCCGTCCCGGTCCTCCAGCGGCTGGGCATGACCATCAAGCCGGATATGCTGGTGCGGGATATCCCGGTTTCACAGCAGCAGCTGCTGCAGATTGCCCGCGCCACCGCCTTTGAAGACTATGACGTGCTGATGCTGGACGAACCCACCACCAGCCTGACCGTTAAGGACACCGAGCATCTGTTTTCTATCATCGAAAAGTTGAAAAGCGAAGGAAAGGCCATCATTTTTATCTCTCACAAGCTGGATGAGGTATTCCGCATCGGTGACTGTGTATCGGTATTCTGCAATGGTGAAAAAGTCGCCTATTCGCGGCTGGCGGACGTCGATGTTTCGTGGGTAGTCGTTAAAATGACCGGCCGTTCCATCAACGAAAAAGAGGTCTTCTATTCCGACAATGTCAGCAATGACGTGCTGCTGAAGGTAAACCACCTGACCGGCGATCTTTTTTCCGACGTTTCGTTCACCTTGCACAAAGGTGAAATCCTTGGCTTTGCCGGATTGGTGGGCGCTGGGCGCAGCGAGCTGATGCAGGCGATTTTCGGCTATCTGCCGGTGTACCAGGGCTCGGTGGAATTCGGCAAAAAGCCCTGGAAATACGGCAACACCCACTACGCCGTGGAAAGCGGCATGTTCTATCTGCCTGAGGAACGGCGCAGCCAGGGCATCCTGCCGGAACTGAGCGTGCGCTCCAACATTTCTGTCAATACCCTGAATCAGGTGATGGGAAACGCTGGCGTTTCAGTGCCCAAGGAGCGGAATCTGGTAAAAACAGCCATCGATACATACGAAATAAAGGCCGCCAGCATGGAACAGAAGATCAAATTTCTCAGCGGCGGCAACCAGCAAAAAACCATTATCGGGCGCAGCATGATAGCCAATCCCAAACTGCTGATTTTTGACGAGCCTACCAAAGGCATTGACGTCAAAACAAAAACCGACATCTACCGCCTGATGAAGCGGATTGCAGAGGAGCACGGCATCGGCATCATCCTCATTTCTTCCGAAATGGACGAGATTCTCAGGTGCTCCAACCGCGTCATTGCCATGTATAACGGAAGAATTGCCGGAGAGTTTTCAAGCTCCGCTTCAAAAGAAGAGATCATGCATTCGATTTTCGGTCTGGAAGAAAACGTGGAGGTAGCGGCAAATGAATAACACAAACACAACTGCGGTCAAGTCCAACCCCATTGGAACACTTTTCAAGAGCATCACAAAAAACAGCGTCATGCTTTCCGGCATCGTTCTGGTGCTGATGATCATCGTCGCAACCGTCTTCTCGCCCTATTTTCTGACCATTTTCAACCTGCAGTCCCTGCTGCGTGACATCGCGTTCATCGGCATGGTGGCCGTTGCCCAGTCCCTGCTGCTGCTCATCGGCGAGCTGGACCTTTCCGTAGGCAAAATTGCCACTCTGTCAGGCGTTCTGTGCGGCCTGATGATGACCGTGGGCAAAATCAACCCGTTTATTTCCATGCTGTGCGGCCTGTTGGTAGGCACCTTCTTTGGCTTTGTCAACGGCATACTCATCACCAAACTCAATCTGAACTCAATGGTTGCCACCATCGGCATGCAGTCGGTCTACGCTGGCATTACGCTGGTCATCACCAAGGGCAAAGCCATCACCGGCATTCCTTCCCAGATCTTCTTTCTGGGCAAAGGCAGCCTGTTCACCATTCCTGTCCCCTTCTACTTCTTTGTCATTGTGCTGGCAGCCATCCTGTGGTTTGCCCTGCGCAGCAAGACCGGCCGCTATGTGTACGCCATCGGCAACAATCGCGAAGCCAGCAAGATTATAGGCATCAAGGTGAACTCCATCCGCGTGCTGCTGTACAGCATCGTTGGCCTGGTTTCGGCCCTGGCCGGCATCCTGTACGTCGCCCGTCTGGGCACCGCCCAGGCCGCCATCGGCAACAACTGGCCCATGAACTCCATCGCAGCCTGCGTCATCGGCGGCATCCTGCTGACCGGCGGTGTAGGCAGCCCATTGGGCGCCATGATCGGCGCTTCCATCATCTGTCTGATCTCCAATGTCATCGTGCTGTTCGGTGTCAACGTCTACTGGCAGGAAGCCGTCAGCGGCATTGTGGTCGTGCTGGCCATTGCGCTGCCTTCAGCCATGACCATCCTGCAAAGCAAAAAACGCCAGAAATAACCTTTTGGCCGAATCGAAGAGAAAAATAAGTTTCGTTTATTTGTTTATACTTACTAAAATTTTATTTATTGTCTAAAAATAATTGATTTTTCTTTCGATTCGAATTATAATGTACCCAAGCCGATGAGATCGGTGAAAAAAGAGATAACAGGAGGATTAAGATGCGCAGAATACTTGCTATTGTACTTTCCGTTATGATGTTGGTTGGTCTGTGCGCCTGCAACCAGGCTGCTACAACTGCTGAAACCCAGGCCGCCAGCCAGTCCACAGCCGCTGCCCAAAGCGGTGACGCCAAAGACATGACCTTCGTCATCATCCCCAAGTGCGTTCACGAATGGTTTGACGCCGTAAACATGGGCGCCCAGGAACAGGCCGCATCGCTGAGCAAGCAGCTCGGTGTCAAGGTCACTGTTGACTACCGCGCTCCTTCCAGCGCCGATGTAACCGAACAGAACACCATTCTGGAACAAGCTGCTGCCACCAAGCCCGCCGGCATCGCCATCGACCCTGTCGACTACGAGGGCAGCAAAGCCGTTATCGCGGAAATCGAGAATATGGGTATCCCCGTCATGTTGTTCGACGCTGTGGTCGAAGGTTCCGGCCTGTCTTCCACCGGCAACGACTTCAAAGAACAGGCTTCGCTGGAAGCTGAAAAGCTTGTTGAACTGCTGAACGGTAAGGGCAAAGTTGCTGTTATGCACGGCGTCACCACTTCCGCCACCCATATCGCCCGCTATGAAGGCATCATGGAAACCCTGAAAAAATACCCCGGCATCCAGATCATTGACGGCGGCATCGACAACGACGACGTTCAGACTGCACAGCAGCAGGCTGCAGCTGTCATCGCTGCCAACCCCGACCTGAAGGGCTACCTTCGTGTTGACGGTGCCGGCCCCATCGGCATCTCTGCCGCCATTGAAGAAGCCGGCAAGACCAACGACATCATTTTTGTCGGCGCTGAAAACCTGCCCGAAATTCTTGAATACGTCAAGAAGGGCACCATCAAGTGCGGCTACTCCACCAACCCCCAGATGCAGGGCAGCATGGCTGTTCTGATGCTGTGGCAGATGTCGATTGGCAATTCCATCCCTGCTTTCTGCGACACCGGCATGATCTACCTGGATCAGTCCAACGCGCAGGAATGGATCGACATCGTCAGCAAAAAGTAACGATTTTCATTTTCTAACCTCTTTAGTTCTACATATTCGAAGCGCAGGAGGGTGGGCAACCACCCTCTTACGCTGTAAAAGGAGCAATTTTCATGGTCATCAGAAAAGGACAGCACCGGGTTGAAACCCGGAACCACGCCCGCGGCGGCGATGGATTTGTCACCCTCCACCATCTTGCGGAATCTGAACAGACCTTCAACCATTGCAGGATGATCGTCCGGACCGTCATAGAACCCGGCAGCTCCATGGGTTACCATGCGCATGAAAATGAAATGGAGTTTTTCTATGTCCTCAGCGGCGAACTGGAGGTGAATGACAACGGACAAAACGTTGTACTTCACCCCGGTGATACTGTTTGCTCCGGTGAAGGTGAAGGCCACAGCCTGCGCGCCCACGGAAATCAGCCGGCCGAATATCTGGCCGTCGTGGTGCGCAAATAACCTCCGAGGCTGTCCCTTCGTCCTTGCCGGATACAACAACAAACGGGCAGAAAAGCCGATCGGCTTTTCT
>Ga0163159_1003154_pt1 | contig 12706 bp, 11 predicted proteins | sample BioMet9_FD_108702 | JGI IMG/M metagenome (GOLD analysis project Ga0163159, IMG submission 108702) | Microbial communities from bioreactor (seeded with sewage sludge) at Lawrence Berkeley National Lab, California, USA - Biofuel... | ecosystem: Engineered > Bioreactor > Anaerobic > Unclassified ... | reverse complement strand
CAGACGCTACCGGTCGCGATCTAGAAGAGTATATTGCGCAAGAATCCGGCGAAAAGGATCTCTCGTTCACCTTTCTTTACAAGTGCGCCCAGAAGCTCGGCGTCGATGTGATCGAGATCATCACCGGCGATGCGCCGCATCTGACCGGCTATTCGCTCGTACGCGCCGGAGAAGGGCTGCCCATCAAGCGCCGCGCCGGCTTTGAGTATCTGCACGTGGCCCCCGAGTTCAAGAGCAAGATGTGCGAACCGTTCGTCGTCACCTCCCCGTATCTGGAGGAGGAGCAGGACAAACCGATCCACCTCTCGTATCACGCCGGCCAAGAGCTCGATTACATCATCAGCGGCAAGATGCGCTTCGCCTACGAAGACCACATCGAGGAACTTGAGCCCGGCGACACGCTGCTCTACGATTCCGGACGCGGACATGGCATGATCGCCATCGGCGGACAGCCTTGCGTCTTTCTCGCCATCGTCTTTCATCCGCAACCTCAGGACGGGCAGATTAGGTAGGCATCGATCTTCCCGGTCGGTGCCGCGAATATCCCAGCACCACCCGTCACGCATGGGCTTTTATACTTATACCCATGCACCTGAAAAAGAAAGCGGACACTATCATGAGAAAACTGAACGAGCGCTACGTGCGCGAGACCTATGACGCCGACGGACTCCTGACCAATTTCGACGTCGAATACCCCGAATCCTTCAACTTCGCTTACGACGTGGTAGACGATATCGCCACCGCCGAGCCCGACCGCCCCGCCATGATCTGGAGCAACCCCGAAGGCGAAGAGCATTTCTTCTCCTACGGCGATCTCAAGCGCTGGTCGGACAAGACCGCGAACTTCCTCGCCGAACAGGGTATCGGACGCGGCGACATGGTCATGGTCATCCTCAGGCGCCATTACCAGTTCTGGTTCGCCGCACTCGCGCTGAACAAGCTCGGCGCCTGCCTCGTGCCAGCAACCTTCATGCTCAAGGAGCACGACCTTGCCTACCGGCTCGACAGCGCCGGCATCAAGGCGATCATCACGACCGACGTGGGCTACATCGCCGACGTGGTGGATGCCATCCGCGAAAAATGCACCTCGCTCACGCGTTGCATCCTCGTCAACGGTGGCGGCGGCGGGCTTGCCCTCGAAGAAGAAGTCGGCGCCGATGGGAAGAAGCACCATCTCTGCGGACGGCCCACCGACCCCGCGTTCGGCGCGGTGCTCTCCGGCGAAGACGGTCTCTGCACGCTGCCAGCGGTGCGCGAGGGCTGGGTCGACTTCAACGCCGGTGTGCGCGCGGCATCCGATGCGTTCGAGCGGCGTGAGACGAAGGCGTCCGAGCCGATGATCATGTACTTCTCGAGCGGCACGTCCGGCAACCCCAAGATGGTGTTGCACGACTCCGGCTATGCGCTCGGGCATATCCCGACCGCCAAGCACTGGCATAACGTGGTCTCCGACGGTGGCGTGCACTTCACGATCGCCGACACCGGCTGGGGCAAGGCCGTCTGGGGCAAGTTCTACGGTCAGTTCTTCATGGAAGCCTGCGTCCTGACCTACGATTTCGACCGTTTCAATGCAGCCGAGATCCTCAACCTGATCCCCCGCTATCACGTGACCACGCTCTGCATGCCGCCAACCATGTACCGCATGCTCATGCAGGAGAACATCGACTCCTTCGACCTTTCCTCGCTCGTCTACTGCACGACCGCAGGCGAGGCCTTGAACCCGGACCTCTACGATTTCTGGAAGGTGCACACGGGACTTACAATCTACGAAGGCTTCGGGCAGACTGAGACGCCGCTGACCATCGCCAATCTCACCGGCTCTACGCCGCGCCCCGGTTCGATGGGCAAGCCCATGCCGCTCTACCGCGTCGAGGTGCTCGACGACGAGGATCATCGTTGCAAAACCGGCCAAACCGGCGAGATCTGCATCGACATCACGAACAAGCCCGCCGGCATCATGGTCGAATATTACCGTGAGCCCGAGAAGACGCTCGAGGCCAAGCATGATGGCTGGTATCATACCGGCGACACCGCATGGGTCGACGAGGATGGCTATTTCTGGTACGTCGGCCGAAACGACGACGTGATCAAGTCGAGCGGTTACCGCATCGGCCCCTTCGAGATCGAGAGCGTCATGCTCGAGCACGAAGCCGTGCGCGAGGTAGCCGTCACCGGCGTGCCCGACCCGCTGCGCGGCAAGGCCGTGAAAGCCACCGTGGTGCTTGCCGATGGCTTCGTCGGAAACGAGGAGCTCACCAAAGAGCTTCAGACCTGGGTGAAGAAGAAGACCGCGCCCTACAAATACCCGCGCATCATCGATTATGTCGAAGCGCTGCCCAAGACCGTCAACGGGAAGATCCGCCGCGTGGCCATCCGTCGCGAAGACGAGGAAAAAGCGCACGTGGTCGAAGAGGAAGATAAAAAAGACGGGCTCTTGTAGGGCTCTCCTTGGGGAACGGGGGCGACAGGGCCTCCCTCCCCGCTCAAACAGTCCTGACTTTGGAAAAGGCCCCACTGGGGCCTTTTCGTCGTGCGGAACTCGCGGGGAGAGAGGCCCTGTCGCCCCCGCCGCGTATCACCCGCACTCGCTGGGTAGAAAAGCGGGAGGGCGAGGCGCTGCGCTGTCGCCCGAGGGGGAGGTGGCAGCGAGAGGGAGCCGCGCTGTCGCCGGGGTGTGGAAGGCCGTGCTCGCGTCAGCATGACGGGACCACGCGCAGTCACGCTTGTGCTGGGATTCGGGATTCGTGCGTTCGAGACGGTCAGGATCTGCAGAATATGACGCGGTTGTGCACCGATGAGCGCTCATTTAGCACCTTTTGAATGCGAACGGTTGTTCGATAGCGGTGAACGGCGAGATTCGACGAAGACGACGGCCAATTCTGCACAATCGAGGAATAATCTGCAAAAGTTCGGCTCTTTTGCTGCACGAGCCGGAACGTGAACGATGCATCAAAATCGTAATCGTAACCGCTGCCTTTAGATAGCAGCTGTTCGCATGCCAAGTGGACGATTGCCGACCGGATGGGCCGCATTCCCGCATCCAGTAGAGGCCGTCGCCGTCAACTTCGCGCACCATCGTCGTCAGTTTCGCGTACTATCGTTGCATCTTCGATAGGGCTGCTTCTGCACAGAATCACCTGCTGCATTTACGATAGCTTGCGCTTCAGCTTCAAGTTCAGCGCATCGAGCTGGCATATGATCTTCTGAGCCGCATCGTCGATGAGCTCGCGTTCCTCGTCGACAATCCGACGCTCGTCGAGCACCTGCGCGAGCGCTTTGGCGTAGTCGCGTTTGCAGGCATCGTTTACCTGTTTCCATGGGACTCCAGCGAAAAGACGTGCAATCCGCTCGTCGCAGGGCAGACGCCCCTGGAGCATGAGCACGGCGATGACCGGATAACCGGCATAGCCCTGCCAGTAAGTGGCATTGTCGGTGGAAGCATAGGTGTCGCCATCCCACTTCACCGTGTACGCCTTGCTACCGTCTGAAGATGAGACATGTGCTTGCCCGCTTGCGTCCGTAAAACCGCCTTCGGCCTTGATGCGACCGTCGGCAAGTGCGGTCCACGCCTCGTAGACCTTCTGGATCGGCGGCAGCTTGCGCGCGGCGGCTTTTTGCGCAGGCGCTGACGTCGCCTTCCGCGCAGGCGCCGTTGCCGTTGTTGACGCGGGTGCAACCGCTGTCTGACCCGCCGCGTCGTTCGCGACAAGTTGCGCGTTTTCGGCCATCGGAGCGTCTTGGGCCTCGCGCTTCTCCTCGCTCATATCCGCTCCTCTTTCGCAATCGGATGCCTGATGACGGTGCGCAGTTTCTCAGGCGCGACGCGACGGGGGTCGCCGAGATAGATTTCGTGATGGCAGCGCCCGTCGAGCGTGCCCACTTGATGGGCAAACACCGATAGCTTCATCTCCTCATCGGCCGCGATCCGGGACTTGGCGTCAACAGCTTGAGCTTCGTCGCACGATGCGTCAGCCGCATCGCATGGCTCGGCCGATTCGCCTCCGTGCAGTTCGGACTCTGCATCGCGGGGTGTGGGGCGCACATCGCAGAAGTCGTCATGAATGCGAGCGCTGTCCGTGAAATCGGGGCGATAGTCGCCTTCGTCCACAAATGCATTGAGTTTCGCGACCGTGACGGGTTCGGCATCGTAGGGGCCGCGATGCATCACCTGCGCGCAGAGACCCTCGTGGTAATGCACAAGCCGAGTGCGGGAGAGGTCGAGTTCCGGCTTCTTCTTCGCCACCCCCGCGCAAGCGCGGGCAAACACCACCGGGGTCACGAACGGTGGCTGGCGGATCATCGCCACCCAGCGAAACCTCGACTTGTCCTTCTCGTGTACACCGTCGAAGATGGCGCCGTCCGTCCACCACAAGCCCTCGAGCGGCGGCACCACATACTCGAAATAGCCCTCAGGCACAAGCCCGAGATCCTTGCTCATCTTGCTCATCTTGATACCGTACGAGATCCCGTAGAGAGTCTCGATGGCCTCGGCATAGGCGGGCGCGGTGTTCGGATCGCCCTCTCCCTCCACGACGGCGAAAATCATCCGCGGGACATCGACGACCGCCGGCTTCTCACCTGGCTGATACAGTTCGCGGAACTCCTTCTTGAAATCGTAGGTGCCCATAGACACTCTCCTTTCGACCTCATGGCTATCCTACCGCCCGCATGCGCGCGTATCGAGGCCGTGCAGACGTGCGAGATGAACAAAGGCGCGGCATCCTACCACCCGCATGCGCGCGCATCGAGGCATGTGTCGCTCGGCGCGCCGGTTGAGACACTGCCCGCGGTCACCGCCCCCTGCGCATGTTCGCAATCGCGCTGCTCGACATGCCGACCAGGCGCAACCTCCGCAAACGCGCCCGTGGGCCTAGGAACGAACACAGAACCGCTTATCCAGATACGCAACGATGTCAGCGGACTCGTAGAGCGGCGCGCCATCGATGAACAGGCAAGGCACCTGCACTTTGCCGCCGATGCGCGCGAGGCGATCGTGATCGTCCGCGCTGGTCGTGATATCGTGAAGAGGCAGCTCGATGCCGTTGCGCTCCATAAAACGGAGCACCTTTCTGCAATAGGGGCATCCGGGCATGATGAATAGCTCGAGATCGCTGGTTTTCATGGTTCTTTCCTTCCCGAAAGAATTATCGCGGGCGAGCGATTGCAGTCGCGCGATCGCAGCAGCTCGACAGGCATGCCGGCGCGCGTGTATTCGCACTGATATCATACCGCACGCGGCAGCGCAGAAAGGTGCGGCATGCGATACTGGAATCATACGACAAGAGCATGGCATCGGCATGCATCGAGCGCTTGCCCGACAAGAACGCGACATCAGCACGCATCGAGCGTCTGACTGCTTGCGCCTAAAGATGACCGGAAAAGACAAGGAGCGAAACGCGTGACCAGACTGTCACTGTACTGCGATGGCGGATGCCGCGGAAACCAGGGCGACGAGAATGTTGGCGGATGGGGTGCCTACCTGATCTGGGGCGAGCACACCAAAGAACTCTGGGGCGGCGAGCTCAACACCACAAACAACAAGATGGAGCTCACGGCGCTCATCGAAGGCCTGCGCGCAATCAAGGACAAGAAGGTGCCCGTCGATGTCTACCTCGACAGTGCCTACGTCTTGAACGGCATCACGAGCTGGATCTACGGTTGGATGAAGAAGGGCTGGAAGAACTCCAAAAAAGAGCCGGTGGCCAACAAGGACCTCTGGCTTGAACTGCTGGCCGAGAGGGACCGTTTCTCCGAGATCACGTTCAACAAGGTGAAGGGACACGCCGACGACGTGGGCAACATCCGCGCCGACGCGTTGGCCAACGTCGCGATGGACGAGCTCTCCGCGCGCTGACCGAAACAACGCAGCGGGCGAGCTCTCCGCGCGCAGATCAAAGCAACACGGCAAGCTCGTCGAGTGCATTCCCGCGCGATAGCAGGTCCGCCGCACGCGTTCCCGGGCGGCTCTACGCCTTATCGATGTGATGAAACTTGTCCAGGTGTATCTCGTGCGCATCGAGGGCTGCGACGATATCGCGATGATGGGTGGTCACCACGATGGTCTTGCCGGCTTCGGCCATCGCGCGCAGAAAACCCGTCAGCCAAGCCTGGGCATCTTCATCGAGCCCGTTCTGCGGCTCATCGAGGACGAGCACCTCGGGGTTCATCGAGATGATGCAGGCGAGCGCCACGCGACGCTTCTCCCCTCCCGAGAGCCGGTAGGGAGCGCGCTCTTCCAGCTGCTCGATATCGAGCAGCTGGAGCATATCGCGCGTGCGGCGCTCGACTTCCTCTTCCGAAAGACCCATCTGCCGCGGTCCGAAGGCTACCTCCTCGCGGACGCTCGGACAGAATAACTGCGTATCGGCGTTTTGGAAGATATAGCCCACCCGCTGGTGCAGGCGCTTCGCGAACTGCTGATCGGCCATCGCCTTCGCGTCCACTTGTACGCCGTCGAAGCGATATTCCCCTTCCGCAGGAAATTCGAGTCCGTTGATGATGCGCAGCGCCGTCGATTTTCCCGAACCGTTTGGCCCGGTCAGGGCGATGGTCTGCCCGCGCGCAATGGAGAACGTCACATCGTCGAGCGCGGTCACGTCGCCGTAGTCGAACCCGACATGCGAGAAGCGGATGAGCTCTTCTGTCATAGAAACACGCCTTCCGTGAAGAGAAGGAACAGCACTTCGAGGACGATCAGCGCCAGATATGTTCCATCCGCGCCAGAGAAGCGCCGGCGTGCGGCAACCGCGTATTCGCCCGTGAAACCCCGACATTCCATGGCCTCATACATCTCGTCCGCATAGTCATGTGCCTTGAGAAACGTTACGCCCATGATGCCCGAAGAAGCACCGCTCTTATCGTCGTTGCGGCCGACGCTGCGTAGCATGAGCGCCTCGAGCGCACCGCTCGCGACATCGCCCAGCAGAACGATGTACTTGAGCGCCATATCGAGGATGAATATGACGATTCCGGGGATATGGTAGGCAGCGAGCCCCGCCACGAACTCGTTATGGGCGACCCCGCGCGAGAGTTGCAGCACCAACCCGACGCTGATAAGCACCTTGAGCGTCACGCGCACGAGCGCAGATGACTGACCGAAGAAAGCGGCGGGCAGCATGATGAGCGCCGTGAACAGGCAGGCCGCAAAGCAGGGCTCGAGGATATCGACGATGAGCGCGGCGGGCTTGAGGGCGAGCATCACGAGAAAGACAGCGAACGCCGTCCAAGCAAAGAGCATATTCCCCGAGATGGACACGCACACAATCGTCGCGATGAGCCCCAGCAGACGAAATGCAGGATTGACGCGCGCAAGCAGGCGGTCGAGCGGCGACGCGAGACAATCAGAGCCCAAGCCGCCCCGCTGCAGCTTCAGGTTGGAAAGAATCCCCGCGAGCTTGCGCCGATTCGCGCGCAGGAAACGCTCGCGATCGTGCGGCGGGCTATACATCTCCGGCTGCAGCAGCCATGTCGGCACTCCCGGGCTTTGCGGCTTCTCCTCCATCTCAAGCCTTCGATGCGCGCGGAGGCCTCGCGCGATTGGCCGCGAGGCCGGCAATCAGCTTGAACACGATCACGAGCAACGCGATGCCGATAACCGCCGAGAGAACATAGCCCACCGCATCGGGAAGCCCCGCGAGCGAATAGTCGGGCAAAACCGCTTCGAGGCTCCATCCGCCCTCCAGGCCGATCGGCGTATAGCCGAGCGTCTGACCTCCGGTCGCGACTTGGGCAATCTCGTCGGCGCCCCATTCTCCCCAAGCGGTACCCTGCGCGAGAAGCCCCAGCGGCGTCAGCACGGCAAGAACGGCAATGAGCACCGCCACCGGTTTCAGACTCGAAGCCCGCTCGGCCACCGCGCCCTGGTAATTCGGGTCGCAGATATAGTCGGGTGCAACCTTTTTCACGAACGAGTAGATGGCGACGGTGGCGATGGCTTCGACCACGCCGGCTACCAGCAGGTGCGGGATAGTCATCGCCGGAATCGACACGGCCAGCGGATAGGGGCAGTAGAGCGCCTGCCCCGACGCATCGGAGAAGAGCAGCGGCTGCACGCCGAACTCGATCGCGGTGCAGAGCGCCGCGATGTTGATGCCCACATACGAGCCGACCGCCGCACCCACCCGGTCGCCCCAGGCCGCCGGCGCATGGTCGCGGAAGAGCCGGTAGACGGCGTAGCCGACGAAGGGCAGGACGAACGCCATGTTGAAGCAATTGGCGCCCAGAGCGAGCACTCCGCCATCGCCGAACAGGAACGCCTGAATGAACAGCGCAACCGAGACGGCGAGGCAGGCCGCTTCGGGCCCGAAGAGAATCGCGATGAGCGTGCCCCCCACCGCATGGCCCGTAGTGCCGCCGGGCAGCGGGATGTTGAACATCATGAGCAGGAACGAGAACGCTGCGAAGACGCCCAGAGAGGCGACCTTCTCGCGGGGAACCGTCGCCTTGACCTTTCGGACGCAATGGACCCACACGGGCACCATCGCGGCTCCGAACACGCCGCATGTAGCGGGCGACAGATAGTTCTCGGGAATGTGCATTTACGCTCCACTTGTATTAATACGAATAAGTATTTCGTAACACCATCGCTATGATATACGGGGGCGGTAAATATTGCAAGGGGTTCGGGGAGTCTCTATCAACGCCGCGCAGCATCCACGCCACCGGCGTACAATGAACCTCATGGCATACCTTCCAACCGACAACGGCAACACCGACGCGCGCGCCGCACTCGACAAGCAGCCACCGCATGGGCCGCTACCCCTGCGCGCGCGCACCGCGCCCTCATCGATCGGTTCAGATTCGGCACCGCATGAGCGACCGCGCCCTCTGCGCACGCGCGTCGCGCCCTCCCCGACCGGGCGCATGCACGCGGGCAATGTACTCGCCGCCCTGCTCGCCTGGCTGACGGCCCGTCGCAGCGGCGGCGAGGTTATCCTGCGTATCGAGGACCTCGATACGGGGCGCAGCCGGCAGACCTTCATCGACCATATCCTCTCCGATCTCGAATGGCTCGGCTTCGACTTCGACGGGGAGATCGTCTACCAGAGCGAACGCTTCGAGCTCTATGCGACCGCACTCGACGAGCTCGAGGCGAAGGGTTTGCTCTACCCCTGCTTCTGCACGCGCGCCGACCTCCATGCTGCGAGCGCCCCGCACACCTCCGACGGAGACCTCGTCTATCCGGGCACCTGCCGCGATCTGACGGCCGATGAGGTCGCGCAGCGCACAATGCAGGGTCGCAAGCCCGCCCTGCGTCTCAAGGTGCCGCCCGAAGGCTCGCCTGCGGGCATGGTGACTTTCCATGACTGCCTGCAGGGTCGGGTCGAATGCGACCTCGCAAGCGCCTGCGGGGATTTCATCGTGCGGCGCAGCGACGGCATCTTCGCCTATCAGCTGGCAGTTGTCGTCGACGATCTGCTCCAAGGGGTTGACTGCCTCGTGCGCGGCTGCGACCTGCTTGCCTCGACGCCCCAGCAGCTGTACCTGCGGCGGCTGCTCGTAAACGCAGGACTCGGAACGGACGCAGCAGAGGAGCTCTCGTTTCTCCACTTCCCGCTGCTCGTGGGCGCGGACGGCCGACGGCTGTCGAAGCGCAATCACGATTGCGGGATGGATATCTTGCGCGATACCTACCGCTCGCCCGAGGCGCTGCTCGGCCACATCGCGCACGCGACGGGCATCGTCGCAGGAGCCGACGAACCGATGAATCTGGATGAGATCCTCGCGCGATACGATCTCGACGCGCTCAAGCTCAGCTGGGCTATCGAGTACCGCTAGCCCGTGGCTGCGGCCACTCCCGCGCTTATATCCACAATCGCAGTCGCCGCCCACGGTCACGAGACGGTCTGGGACTCCTCATCGATCGTCTTCCCGAAGTAGAAGTTCTGCATCGTCGGCACCCCGCTTTGAGCCGCGAGATCGATATCCCAGTCGCCTGGCTGCCCGACCGGCGTGTCATAGGTACGGAAATAGATCTTCCCATTCGCGCGGTCCACGACGACAGCATCCACGCAGGCCCCATCCTTGTTCGTGAGCTGACGCACCGAAGCGCAGTACACATCATCGAGAAACGCGCAGTTATCGCGGTGGATATGCCCGTTCAGATAGCAGATGAGCTCGCCAGCGGGACCGCTCGCGAAATCGTAGGACACGTCGCAGGCGAAGTCGGCGTCCCTGTTCACGGACCGCCCCGTTCGATGCATCTTGAACGCTTGGAGGACATCCCAGACCTGCTGCCCGTTAGAGACCGTCGGCGCTTCTCCCCAGGCGTTCAAGCCATAGGGCCGATCGTCGCGAACGTTGATATGGGAGACGACGATGACGCCCCACCCCTCCTCGGGAAGAGCGAGCGCCGTCCGGGCGAGCCATTCGACCTGACGGCCACCGACACCGAACTGACCGAGTCCGGTGTAGACGAGCTTGTCGTCGCTTCCGGTCCTGTACGGGATGTCGTTGGTGTCGAGCACGACGACGCGTATCTTCGATGCGGGGAAATCCCGGTAGAAGTAGCACCCCTCGGCCGCGTCATCGAAAACGCACTCCCCATCGACCGCTGGACGTATGAGATTGGCAGCGACATACGCGGTGTCCTCGACTTCGGAACGCACGCCGTTTTTCGAGACATTGACCGTGTAATAGCAGTTGTCGTCATGATTGCCCCGGGCCACCAGCAGCGGAACCGGAGACGTTGCCATGAGCGCGGCATACTCTTCCGCGTTCTCGTGGTAGACATCGAGTCCCTCGCTGCCGTCGACGATATCGCCAGCATGGAGAATCATATCCGGCTTCAGGTCTTCGGCAAGGTCGAAGGCCGCATCGAGGTCGTCGTAGGCGTGCCGCAGACGGTCGTCCCCTATCTTCGCATGCGAATCGGAAACCCACAGGAACAGAAATGTGCCCTCTGCGCGCACGGCGTCGAGTTTGGCGGAGAACGTATCGAACGCAGCGGGCGTTGTCTGTGAGGGCGTGTCCATCGGCGGGTCCGGCACCTCGGCGGAAACAGAACCGGAAGCGGACGAGACGCAGCCCGTCAGGACGATTCCGGCCGAGACGGCCAGCGCCCCTTTGCCGTATCGGGCAAGGAAACGACGGCGCGACATCAGCGGCGCGTACGTCGACGCCGATTCTCTTGCCAGCGCACGCGACTTGAAATGGCGATGCGACGTCAACGGCGCATCGTCTGGGCATTCGCGCATCGTCCAACGGTCTTTCCGCACCTAAACGGCACCCTCCTCGAAACGGTCCACGTAATACCTGATCAGCGCCGCCGACGTGGGCGTGCAGAGTTCGCCGTCACGCAGCTCAGGGCAGCGGGGGATATCATCCGAGAGAATCGCGGCGGTAGCCGGAGCTGGGATATCGAGCACGCCGTGGGCGCACGTCACCTGCCCCGAGCCCACCTGCACCGGCGTGGCGACGATTTCCACCGGGTCGATAGCCTCGATGATCATGCATACGGCGAGCACCTCGCGCAGGGTCTGCCCGTCGCCCACCTCATGGAAGTGCGCCTCGTCGATCGTGCAGACATGGACCTGCGCTTCGCCCTGCGCGAGTATGCGGTAGATGGCGCGCGCGTCAGCGCGGACGCGCGCGGAAATCCGTGCGCCGTCGAGCGCCTCCTCGATGGCGCCCAGATCGTGGTAATGCGCCTCGTCGATACCCGCCGCGCGCACCCGGGCATCGATGTCCGACAGAGTCTCGGCCGGCAGATGCCCCGATAACGACTCCCGTATCGCGGCGCGGGTCGCCTCAACCGCTAGATTCAGGTGCAGCACCCCGCGCGTCTGATTCCCGACTTGCTCCGTCCGCATATCAATATCGGGCACAGCCCTCATCTCCTCACCATGCTCACCGTAGAGCTTCCGCTTCTCAACCTTACATGATGATTGAAACACGTGAAGTTGGCTTCAAGTCAAGGAAAAGCACGGCAGAAGCCATACGATGTGCGTAACGCTTAAAGAATTTTCAGATTCAGACGGGGTTGAACCGTCACGGGTCACGCGGCGATACTCCGGACTAGAGCTGTCGTCACGAGATTCAGACGGGCTTGAACCATCACAGGTCGCGAAGCGATCTGAAACCGCGGCTTCCCTCGGCCGCATAGGCTGCCCGGTTGATAGCTTTCCCCATCACGTAGACCGCAAGCGCGCCGACCGCGTTGACATCGGCCGGTACCTCCCCCACGCTTACCGCGTAGATGGAATCGCCATCGAAGTTGGTGTGGACCGGGTGGATCGTGCGCGCGAAGCCATCGTGCGCCATGCCGGCTATCTTCGTGAGCCGCGTTTTGTCAAATGAGCCGTTGGTGAACACGATGCCGAGCGTCGTGTTGCCGGCGGGAACCGACGGTTCGTCCGGCGATGCGAGCTTGACCTTATCGGCGTCGGGCAAAGACGCGGTCGAGACGAGATCCCAGCCGGTCCGCGGCTCCGTGCGCCAGCGGGGGTCGACACCCGCGGCTTGGGCGGCCGCGGCCATGGCTGCCTCGGTGTAGCGCGCCTCGGTCAGCGCAAACAGCGTCGCCTCCGACGAACACACCGTGCGCCCCTTCTCGTCGAGGAGTCCCGCGAGCGGGCGTCCGTCGTAGAAATCGCAGATATCGCCGAACGCGTTAACCGCAACGATGGCTCCCACCTTCAGGCCGGCGAGTTCCACTGCGTAGGTCGCGAACCCCGCCTTCATCGCACGGGCGGGACCGGCGAGCTTT
>Ga0163159_1003147_pt1 | contig 12720 bp, 8 predicted proteins | sample BioMet9_FD_108702 | JGI IMG/M metagenome (GOLD analysis project Ga0163159, IMG submission 108702) | Microbial communities from bioreactor (seeded with sewage sludge) at Lawrence Berkeley National Lab, California, USA - Biofuel... | ecosystem: Engineered > Bioreactor > Anaerobic > Unclassified ... | reverse complement strand
TCCTTATGAAGAGCATCCAGATACCTTCTGATCTCATCCATGTCCTTCTGGTTGGAAGCAAATGAACAATACAGACATCTGGTCGGGCAAAACGGTATGCCTATATATATGCTCGCCGAATCCTGCGGCGGCTTTCCTGCCGTCCGCTGCTGATAATCATACATCATGATGGCCTTATCGGCCTTCTCTTCGTTTATCCTGTAATACCCGGTGAGCCTTTCTCTCGTCTTTTCAAAACTGCCCAGGCTCTCCATGATTTCACCTGTCATCTTGACCGGACGGATACCGGTGACGATCCCCCAGGGAGGTTTCATCCCCGTAAGTCTGCTGAGGGTATCATATATATCTTCTTTGGTGATGTTTTTATCATCATTACCGTTGAAAATGAAGTCATGGCTGCTGCCGTCATCTTCTGATGATATGCGATATTCTCCGGGTCTGAGGAAGATCTTTATCAGTTCTTCATATTCATGCGTATTCGTCACATTTTTCAGCAGGATATCATACAAAAGGATTGTTCTCCTTTTCGAAACCTATACTGGTTTCCTCCATATGTCCCGGGAATACCCTGGTCTCATCGGGAAGCACGAACAGCCTGTCGCGCACGCCCTGCGTGAGCTGATCATATGAACCGCCCGGAAAATCCGTCCTGCCGATGGAACATCTGAAAAGTGTGTCTCCGCTGAAGAGCACTTTATCCGCCAGAATGCACATGCCTCCCGGTGTATGTCCGGGAGTCATGGTGAATTTCAGTTCCATATCGCCGACCCTGAGCGTGTCGCCTTCATTGACCCATATATCGGCTGTCAGACTTACTGAGACCCCCGTTATGCTTGTCGAAAGATTTGCATCCGGATCTGCCAGCAGATCTTTTTCAGCCTCTGCGGCAACCAGCTCTGCAGCCGGAAAATCCTTCCTGTACTGCTCTACACCGCCGATATGGTCGCCGTGTCCATGCGTCAGGATGATATATTTTATTTCCGTGCCTTCTTCTTTGACTTTCTGTGTGAGGCCCTGATAGTAGCTTCCCGGATCCACTATGAATCCCTGCTTTGTGTTTTCATCAGTCACCAGATATGTATTAGCCATCATCGAATATGTGGTTATTTTCATTGATTTTTCCTCGTCATTAAGATCCTCTGTTATCCTCTTGCTCTGTAGACTTCGAGTATCCCCGGTATCCTCCGCAGCGACTTCATAAGCTTCGCCACCTGTGTAGTATCTGATATCGACAGCGTCAGAATGACCGTTATCGCTTCATTCCTCATGTTCTGCGTGTTGACGCCGACTATATGCACATCCATGGTCTCGCATGCCTTCGACAGATCGGAAAACAGGCCCTTTCTGTCTTCTGATACCACTGTGATATCGGTGTTGAATTCCTTGCCCTTAGCCGCATCCCATTCAACTTCGATGAATCTTTCCGGCTCTCTGTCCATCAGCGATATTATATTGATGCAGTCTTTTCTGTGCACCGATACGCCGCGCCCCTTGGTGATGTAGCCGACTATCTCATCTCCCGGCACAGGATTACAGCACTTTGCCGTCCTCACCAGCAGATCTTCCATGCCCTTTACTATGATGCCGGGATCATTGCTGCGACTTTCGCTTTTTTTCGGCTTTTCCGCACCCTGAAGATTCTCCAGTGTGTTTTCTTCTTTCTTCTTTTCTTCTTTTTTCTCTTCCTTCAGATAGCTGAGCAGTTCTGCTGCGACCCTGCCCACCAGAGCGCCGCCATTGGCGACCTGATTGTACAGATCGTCGGAATTGGTGAATTTCATTTCCTTGACAGCCTTCTGAATGCGGGCGTTCGTGATGACATCACGCGGATCGTTGCCCTTCTTGCGCAGATACTTATCCAGTACATCCTTGCCTTTTTCCACGCTGTCGGATTTGCTCTCTTTTTTGAGCCACTGCCTTATCTTGCTGCGTGCAGTAGAACTCTTTGCGATTTTCAGCCAGTCGATGGAAGGGCCGCTTGCGTTCGGCGAAGTGATTATCTCTACGATATTGCCGTTCTCGAGTTCATGATCTATAGGAACCATTTTCCCGTTGACCTTGGCCCCTATGCATTTGGCTCCCACATCAGAATGTATCTTGAAAGCGAAATCCAGCGGCGTAGCCCGTGCCGGGAGTTCTATCACATCTCCGGCAGGAGTGAATACAAATACCTGAGTGGCGAACAGATCGACCTTGAGAGTCTCCATGAACTCCTTGGGATCGTTTGTATCTTTCTGCCATTCGAGTGCCTGTCTCAGCCAGGAAAGCTTTACTTCTTCTTTGTCTTTGTCGATTCCCTCTTTGTATTTCCAATGAGCTGCGATACCATATTCGGCTATCCTGTGCATCTCATAAGTCCTGATCTGTATTTCGAACGGACTGCCTGCTTCACCCAGGACCGTCGTATGCAGCGACTGATACATATTGGGTTTGGGCATGGCTATATAGTCCTTGAATCTTCCCGGTATGGGCGTCCACATAGTGTGGATCACGCCGAGCACGGCATAACAGTCCCTGATGCTGTCCACGATCACTCTGACTGCCATGAGATCGAATATCTCATCGATCGATTTTTTCTGGAACTTCATCTTGCAGAAGATGCTGTAGAAATGCTTCGATCTTCCATATATGTCATAATGGATATCGAGATCGCCCAGGGCCTCCTTGATCTCGTCTATTACACGGTCAAGAGCCGCCTGCCTCTCGTTCTTCTTGGCATTGACTTTACTGCTGATGTCCGCATAAGCCTCCGGATACAGATTCTTCATCGCGGTATCTTCCAGCTCGAATTTCATAGTGTATATACCGAGGCGGCTGGCCAGCGGTGCATAGATGTCAAGGGTCTCCTGACATTTGTCATGGATCTGCTTCTCGCTCATGTAGTTTATAGTCCTGAGATTATGCAGCCTGTCAGCCAGTTTTATTATCAGCACCCTGATGTCTTTGCTCATGGCAAGGAACATCTTGCGGTAGTTTTCCGCCTGGCGTTCCTCTTTGTTTTCAAAAGCCAGAGAACCGAGCTTGGTGACTCCGTCTACTAGCAGCCCGATTTCTTCTCCGAAATCATCTATCAGCTGTTCCTGGGTATATTCAGTATCTTCAACGGCATCATGAAGCAGACCTGCTACCAGAGTACTCTCATCCATGCCCAGTTCGGCCAGTATCTCAGAGACCGCTATGGGGTGTGTCACATAGGGCTCACCTGATTTTCTCAGCTGGCCGCTGTGCATCTCCACCGCAGTATCAAAGGCTCTGCCGATCGTTGCGAGGTCATAATTGGGGTTGATTTTATATATGCTGTTTAGATACTCCTGTCTGCTCTCCATCCGTTCTCTTATTTGCTGTTTTTCCTCTCTTTTCTTGTCTTTTTAGACTTGCCGCGTCCGTGTCTGCCGTCATCATGGGAAACATACAGCTCATCATTTTCATTATTTTCATCATTATCGGGCTTGATGTGTTCTTCAGTTATATCATCTTTTACCGCATATTCTTCTTCAGAAACATCTATTGCCTTTGCATCCATTTCCTTCTTCAGTCTTTCGTCCTGCTGTTTCTGCTTTCTTCTGGCACGAGCCAGCTCTCTCTCATGCCTTTCGGCATCCTTGCCGTGTGTGGACATCTCATAATAGAGCGGGCTGCAGATAAATATCGACGACAGACATCCTGTGCCGACACCTATCATCAGCGGCAGTACGAACTCTCTTATTGCCGATGAAGTCATGATGAACAGAGGTATCATTACTACGAATGTAGTCAGCGACGTCATTATCGACCTGGACAGTGTCTGATTTATCGACAGATCCAGTATTTCGGCAGTGCCGCCCTTCTTGATGAACCTCAGATTCTCCCTGACTCGGTCGAATATTACGATAGTATCATTTATTGAATATCCGACAACAGTCAGTATCGCCGCAATGAACGGGTTGTTTACCGTTATCCCGAATATTGCGTAGGCAGCAAATACTATCATTACATCATGCAGGACGCCCAGCAGCGCCGAAGCGCCGAATTTCCATTTTCTGAACCTGAGCCTGATATATATCAGCATGCCCAGGGCTGCCAGACCTATGGATTTCAGAGCATTCATCTTGAGTTCTTTGCCGACTGAAGCACCGAAGTGCTCTGTGGCCAGAACATCGCTTTCTGTGATGTTGAATGTCTTTTCAATATCTTTGTTTATCGAGGCTCTTTCCTGAGAACTGAGATCCTCATTTGTTTTAATTATTACTTCATTGTTCTTATCTCCGGAGAATATGACCTGCATCTGACCCAGATTCACATTATGTCTGGCCATCACATCCTTGACCTGCTGTGTCGAGACCTGATGTCCGAGGTCATAGTGCAGCATCGTGCCGCCGGTAAAGTCGATACCGTAATTCAGTCCCCTCGCTCCTGCAAATATGAGTCCGGCTGAGATCACGCAGATACTGATGATATAGTATACCTTGCGGTGTTTGATGAAATGGAACTGTCTCTTCAGTTTCATCGTCGTCACGCCGTCTTCCGATAGACCGAAATACTTGTTTACGGCGAACTTCCTGCTGCCGCTGATCAGGCTCATGAACAGCTGCGTCACGACAACGGCCGTGAATATGCTGACGATGATACCTATCATCAGTGTCCAGGCGAATCCTCTGACGGAACTCGTACCTATCTGATACATGATGACCGCGGCGATCAGTGTCGTCACCTGGGAGTCTATGATCGTGCTCATGGCCCTCTTGAATCCGGTCTGCGTAGCGACCCTGATGGTCTTGCCTCTTTCTATCTCCTCTCGTATTCGGGTGAATATTATTACATTGGCGTCGACCGCCATACCTATCGAAAGAATTATACCGGCTATTCCTGACAGTGTCAGAACACTGCCCATTGCCGCCATTATTATCAATACCAGCGCTATATATAATGCCAGTGCTATATCTGCCGCCACACCCATGATCCTGTATCCGAACAGCATGATCAGCAGAATGATTATCGAACCGATTATGCCGGCAACGATGCTCTTGGTGAGCATGTTCATTCCTATCTGCGCTGTCTGCGAAGATGCGGATATCTCTGTAAGTTTTACGGGAAGCGAGCCGCCTCTGATCAGCGCCGCCAGTTCAGATGCTTCATCCTGTGTGAAGCTTCCCGATATCTCGCACTTTCCTCCGCTGATGACCGATTTTACATTAGGATGTGAAATTATCTCATTGTCGAGCATGATGACTATCTGACCGCCCTTGACCTTGCTGCCGTCCTCGGTTTTCATACTTCCCATCGTGCTGTTGACTTCTCCTGAAAGCGCTTTTTTTGTAGCCTCTTCGAATGCCTTGGCTCCGGCGCTGTTGAATTCGACATTTACAGCATAGCCTCCGCCGTCGCTGGCTGTATCCGAAGTAGCCTTTTTGACGCTGCTGCCGTCAAGTACGAAGGACTGATCAGCCATAACAAACTTCAGCTGAGCCGTCTTTCCGATAGCCTTGATGGCTTCGTCTGAATTCTCTGCACCAGGCAGTTCTACTCTGATGCGGTCTCCACCTTCTATCGATACGTTCGGGTTTTTGAGTCCCATCTGGTCGACTCTGTTTTCAATGACTGCCTTAGTCTGTTCCATCAGTTTTGACAGTTTTTCTCCCTTGAGATTCGTATCGGCCTGCAGTACGACATATACACCGCCCTTGATATCGAGTCCGAGTTCGATCTTGTCCTTTAACGGACCGACCTTTCCCGGTATGCCCTTGAGCAGGAGCATCCAGCTGAATGCTATGGCGATTATGACAACTACAGCTAATATTTGTTTCGTTCTCGTTTTCATAAAAATACCCTGTTTAATACCCTGTTTGTTCTTATGTTGGAATTATTTTTGCAATACATGATATTGTACACTTTTTGGCCGCATTGTACAAGGAAAAACCATGTATATGTTGCGTACACTGCCTCGGAGACAAGTAAAAGACCCGGCGTGCTTTTGGCACCGCCGGGTCTCATAATAAACGACTTTCAGATGACCTTATTCCTTCGTCTCTTCTTCGTCTGCAGAGTCTGTTTCTTCAGTTCCTGCCGCTTCCTCTGTTTTTTCAGCGGGTGCATCATCTGCAGCCGTTTCGGCTTCAGCAGCATGATCCGCCTTCTTCATTCTCCTGGGCAGCGGTTTTCTCTCAACAGCTTCTTCCTCCTCAGCGGGCTCCTGAGCCTTCTGCTGCGGTTTTTCAGCGCTGTCGACTACTTTCGAAATAGACCATTTCATCATTTCGAATTTAAGTTTATCTGCACCGACCTGGATAACGATGGAATCATCTTTTGTTTTCACGATTTTTCCCTTGAGACCGCCGATAGTTATTACTTCATCTCCTACATGCAGATTGTTGCGCATGCTGTTAGTTTCTTTTTCTCTTTTTTTCTGCGGTCTGATAAGCAGGAAATACATTATCACGATCAACAGTACTAGTGGTCCGAATGTAGCTAAACCTTTCATATATATACCTCCGATATATTTAAATATCAACGTTTTCTTATGGTGCCGGCGATGGGGGTCGAACCCATACGGTGTTGCCACCACGGGATTTTGAATCCCGCACGTCTGCCAATTCCATCACGCCGGCGAACGGCATAATTATATATTACAGACGATATACAGTCAACTGTTCCGGGTAAAATCGACCAGTATGCTTTTAAAAAGGAGCGGGCCTTACGGCCGCTCCCTGATATGGTGCGCCCGACTGGACTTGAACCAGCACGGTGTTATCCACACGCCCCTCAAACGTGCGCGTCTGCCTATTCCGCCACGGGCGCCCGCAGCGCTGCTCACACAGCAAGCATTACTATAATAGTTAAAAGCGCGGACTTTGTCAACTGTTTAATTGTTGCTCGAATCGCTGCTGCTGTCACTGCTGCCAGATGCATATCTGCTGCTGCAGCTGCCTATGCCTCTGTAGAAATCATTGAACATAGGCTTGGGCGTTCCCTGCAGCGTCGGTGCCTTGACTGCGCCGTATGTTTTGTATAACAGGCAGTAGTACGGCAGTTCCTTATTCATGATGCTTTTTATCTTCAGATACGTATCCTTCATTTCTGTCTCTGTTTCTCCTGATTTCAGATCATCAAGCAGAGTTTCCAGTTCTTCGTTGGTGTAGGAAATATAATTTGTCTTTTCATCACCGAAAAGAATACGCATGTCCATCGTATCATCGTATTCCAGCCCGCCGATATACACATCGAAATTCCCGTTTTTCAGGGCCGATGTATATGAATCGCCGGAATACTTATATACATCGACACTTATGCCCTGATTTTCCATGGAACTTTTTATCATATCGGCCGCATCGCAGCGGTCCGTGTTATCAGCGTTGACCAGAATTTTCAAAGTCAGCTCGGAGCCGTTTTTATCCTCCAGCAGACCGTCATCATCTCTGTCTTTGTATCCCGCCTTCTTCAGTCTGGCTGCACACTTGTCTTCATTGTATTTATATGCGTCCTTCCCGGAAGCCGTATCCAGGTAATCAGGATAGTACAGATTGTCATTCTGCATACCGCTGTTCATATAACAGTCTTCTATTATCGCCTTTGTATCTATGCCGTAAGCTATGGCTTTGCGCAGATTTTCATCCTTCATTTTTTCTTTATCGAAGTTGAATCCCATGAACTCGACTTCATTTCCCGGAAAATTCACTGTCTTTATGCCGCTCTTGGTATAATTCGTTTCTCTGTCTGCCTTGCGTGAATACATTACAGAAAGATTGCTTGATTCCAGCAGCTGATATGCCGTGTTTTTATTGGGTGTGACCGCAAATATCAGGCTGCTGCTGCCTTTGTCGTCGCCTGAATATTCATCGTTCGGCACCAGTATCAGCTTTGTCGAGGAATCATATTTTTTTACTTTATACTGCCCCGATCCCACTGGCTTGAAGTTCTCCTTTTTTTCCTGCAGATCATAAATGCTGTCGTATTTGTGCTTGGGAAGTATCGGGAAAGTCAGCATGTCGAGAGACATATCAGTGCTTTCATCAAAATATATCTTCACTTCGTATCTGTTCACCCGTTTTGCATAACTGATCTTATCCATAACATCAGCATACTCCGATGATTGTCCGGCCATTTCATATGCGTTGACCGAGAAAACCACATCAGAAGCCGTCAGATCTCTTCCGTCCGACCATTTCACACGATTCAGTTTGATCGTGATCCTGCGGTTAGCTTTGCTGAATTCATAACTCTTGGCAAGACTGGGCTGAGGCGTCATGTTCTCATCGAATTTGAACAGGCCCTGATAGATCAGTTTGGATATGAAATATGTGTCCTCATCCGTCGATACTACCGGATTGAGCGTAGTAACACTGCTCATCGGTATCGTGACCACATCTTTCGTTTTATATTCAGTGCCGTCTGCCGATTTTCCGCTGTTTCCGCAGCCGGAAAGGCACATGACTCCTGTCATTGTGAAAACAAGCATTATCACTATTGCTGTTATCTTTTTCTTCATAAGCCTTCAATAACTCCTCTACCCGGGCATACAGACTGTTCAGGCTGCCTGAATTGTCGATGATATGATCGGCCCGTTTTTTCTTCTCGCCATCGTCCATCTGCACGGACATCCTTTTCCTTACATCGCTGAGCGGTATCCCGTCTCTTGCCGACACCCTCTCTGCCCTCATATCGATATCGGCTGTGACCAGCCAGATCTCATCCATGTCTTTATACAGCCGGGTCTCGAACATGAGAGGAGCATCGACAAAGATGACCTCTTCATCCGTTCCGGCGACTCTGCTGCATATTATAGCATATATTTCCTCATGTGTGATATCTTCCAGCAGCTTTAGTTTTTCGCGGTTTTCGAAAACGATATCTGCTGTTTTCTTCCTGTTGAGACTGCCGTCAGGCGAAACCACACCGCTTCCCAGAGCCTTTTCCAGCCTTCCCACGGCGCTTCCGCCCGGACCTGTGATATCTCTTGAGATCTGATCCGTATCGATGACTGTATAGCCTCTTTTTTCAAGAAAGCCTGTCACTGTGGATTTGCCGCTGCCTATGCCTCCGGTAAGTCCTATCAGCCTCTGATCATTATCGACATATTCTCTCAGATCCATAATGCCGCCTCACTTCAGCTGGTACCAGTTGCTGCCGGTATTGAGATCGACGGCCAGTTCGACCGAAAGATCCATAGCGTTCTCCATGCTTTCCGTCAGCAGCTCTGCAACTTTATCCTGCTCGTCCTTATATGTCTCGATGATAAGTTCATCGTGCACCTGCAGTATCAGTCTCGATCTGAATTCTCTCAGCGCATCATAAACTTTTATCATGGCTATCTTGATGATATCGGCTGCGCTGCCCTGTATGGGGCTGTTCATGGCCAGACGTTCTCCCATCTGCCTTACCATCCTGTTGGAAGCGGTGATCTCACTGATGTTTCTCTTGCGTCCTGTTATGGTGCGTACGAAGCCCTTCTTTTTGCATGTTTCTATCTGCTCATCCATGAATTTTCTGACAGCCGCATGTTTATCAAAATAATTATCGATATATTCCTTGGCCTCATATCTGCTGACGCCGATTTCTCCGGACAGACCGAAAGCGCTCATACCGTAAATCACTCCGAAATTGACGGCCTTGGCCCTGCTCCTCTGCAGGGGAGTTATCTCGTCTTCCGGTATCCCCAGCACACGTGCCGCCGTAGCTCTGTGTATGTCCTCGCCGCTGTTGAATGCTTCCCGGAGCATCTCATCGCCGCTCATATGCGCCAGCACCCTCAGCTCGATCTGCGAATAATCGGCACCCATGAGTATGAAATCATCCGCAGACGGTATGAATGCCTTCCGCAGTTTTCTGCCCTCCTCCTGCTTGATCGGTATGTTCTGCAGGTTGGGATCAGAACTGGAGATACGGCCGGTAGCGGCGACAGTCTGATTGAAATGGGCATGTATCCTGCCGTCCCTGTTTATCAGGGGTAGCAGGCCCTCTATATATGTGCCCCTGAGTTTCGTCAGGGATCTGTATTCCAGTATTTTGGGAACGATGGGATGCTCATCCCTGATATTTTCCAGTATGTCCGCCGCTGTCGAATAGCCCTTCTTTGTCTTCTTGCCCGCCGTCAGTCCCAGCTTTTCGAACAGAACGGGACCGAGCTGCTGAGGTGAATTGATATTGAACTCCTCGCCTGCATAAGCGTATATCTCTGCGGTGAGACCTTCGATGCGGCCGTTGATGTCCCTTCCCGCCTTTTCCAGCTCGCCTCTGTCGATCATAAAGCCTTCATGCTCCATGGCGGCCATTACCTCTATCAGAGGCAGCTCGATATCGCTGCAGACGCTGTCGAGTTTTTCTTCCCTCAGCTTCTGCTGCTGGATCACAGACAGCTGCGCCGCCAGCGCACACCATTTGAAACCGTATTTGCTGTACTGCTCCGCGCTGTCGCTGAACATGTCGATCTGCTCCAGGCCGGAAAGAAAATCCTTTTCCTCTTCGATAGTCTGGTGGAAATACTCCTGCCCCAGCACAGTCAGCGAATAATTGCTCCTGCCGGGATCGAGGACATACTGGCCGATCGCGGTGTCAAAAGCCGTATTGAATATCTTCAGGCCGGCCTCCATCAGCATATAATAATCTGTTTTCAGATCATGCCCGATGAATTCAGGCTTTTTGTCAGCCAGCAGAGTTATAAAGGCGCTCCTGGTCTCGTGCTCATCAAATGAAACATAATAGCAATTATTGTCTATCAGTATCGATGTTCCCGTTATCACCGGCACATCTCTGTGGTCGTTGTTTCCGAATACCTTTATCACTGCACAGGCTGCCGGTTTCAGCGCCGCCGCCAGCTGCTGCAGTTCTTCTTTCGTCCTGATGATCACTTCAGCGGCGTCGATCTCCTTGTATTCGATAGCCGTGGATCTCTCCTCGGCACTGAGTCCGCTGCCCATCTTCTTGAGAAAACTGTTGAATTCCAGTTTGGTATATACATCTATCAGTTTGTCTCTGTCAGGTTCTTCCCATCGATACTCGCTGAAATCGACCTCCATCGGCACATGCGTGTTGATCGTAGCCAGGCGTTTGCTCATGACCGCCAGAGGAGCGTTGTCTTCGACATTTTCTTTGAGCTTTCCCTTCAGCTCGTCCATGTGTTCCAGCAGGCCCTCTACGGATCCGTATTCGAGGATCAGCTTCTGAGCAGTTTTTTCTCCGACTCCCGGCAGCCCGGGTATATTGTCGGACTGATCTCCCATAAGGCCCTTGAAATCGATGAACTGCTGCGGCGTGAAGCCGTATTTTTCGACCATGGCATCATGATCGTATATCTCGAACTGCGATATTCCCTTTTTGGTGATGATGACCCTTGTTTTATCTGTAGCCAGCTGCAGTTCGTCTTTGTCTCCCGTTATAATCAGCGGCTCCAGACCCTGTTCTTCCGCCTCGCGTGCTATCGTACCGATGATGTCATCGGCCTCGAAGCCCTGCTGCTCCAGCATTTTTATATTCATCGCTCCCAGAACTTCCTTGAGCAGCGGCAGCTGCATCGCCAGTTCCGGCGGCATCTTCTTCCTGCCGGCCTTGTATTCCTCGTATTCTTTATGTCTGAATGTCGGCGCTTTCATGTCGAAGGTCACTACTATGTATCCGGATTCATGATCCTTCTGCAGCTTGCCGAGCATATTCAAAAACCCGTACACTCCCTGGGTATACAGTCCGTCTTTCGTTATCATGGGACGCTGCATGGCATAATATGCCCTGTTGATCAGGCTGTTCCCGTCTATTATCATGATCCTGTTTTCCATATGACTCCTCGTTCTGCCGACGCGCCCGGCGCCCGGCATCCTGCAGATAATTCTATCAGAAACAGGGCCATAACTCAATAAAATATGTTATACTGTTTGTCAGCGAACGTGCCCAGGCAGCATCCGGGCGGATAATAAATCAATGCGGAGGACAATATGAACGATTACCATGTACACACAGATTTTTCAGATGACTGTCAGACCCCTATGGACGACATGATAGAAACAGCCATCAGCCGGGGGATCAGCCAGATCGCCATCACGGATCATTATGATCCCGACTATCCCGATCCGGAATTCCAGTTCCTCATAGATTTTGACAAATACCATGCTTCTCTGGAAGCAGCTGAAAAGAAATACTCCGACAGGATAAAGGTCCTTAAAGGCATAGAAGTCGGCATCCAGAAGGGCGGCACCCTGCAGAAATGCAGAGACACTGTTCATGCCTACGATTACGATTTCGTTATCGGATCCTTCCACTGCTTTGACGGAGAAGCCCTGGACAAGGCCGATTACGAGGCTGTCGGCAGAGAGAACCTGATGCCCAGGTTCTACACATACATGTATGAATGCCTCAAAGAATATAAATGCTATGACGTTCTCGGACATTTCAATGTCATAGACAGATATATCCCCTTCGAGATCGATTACAGCAAGTCGATGGACATCATCGAAGCCATCCTCAAACTGATAATCGAAGACGGCAAGGGACTGGAGCTGAACACTTCCAGCTTCCGCTACGGCATGGGACTGCGTACGCTTCCCGCTCCGGATATACTCAAAATGTATCACGATCTCGGCGGCGAGATACTGACCATGGGCTCAGACGCACATAAACCGGGCGACATCAAGCATCGCTTCAGTCTGATCACCTCTATGGCTCAGGATATCGGATTCAAATACTTCGCCGAATTCAAAGGCCGTAAAATGACTATGGTCGACATCGAAAAAGTTCCCTAAAAAATCTCTTGATTATTTT
>Ga0163159_1003145_pt1 | contig 12723 bp, 7 predicted proteins | sample BioMet9_FD_108702 | JGI IMG/M metagenome (GOLD analysis project Ga0163159, IMG submission 108702) | Microbial communities from bioreactor (seeded with sewage sludge) at Lawrence Berkeley National Lab, California, USA - Biofuel... | ecosystem: Engineered > Bioreactor > Anaerobic > Unclassified ... | reverse complement strand
TAACAAGTAGATTTCTTAATGTTCCGGTTATTATCTATAGTAAAATCTAAAATGTTAAATTTATGGCTTTTATGATTCTTTTCAATTACTTTTGCAGTTGAAGTTATTCATAAACATTTTGCGTCTGTAATGAATGATTTGTACGATATTGAAAAGATAAGAACTGGAGATCAAGAGGCTTTCAAAGCTTTTTACACTGCGTTCTATCCGAAAATGAAGGCTTTAGCTTTCCGTTTTGTGAACGAGCATGTCGCAGAAGATCTTGTGCAGGAAGTTTTCCTTTCGTATTGGGAGAAGAAGCAAGAGATTGAAGCCTACAATATTCAGTCGTTTCTCTATCGTTGTATTCAGAATACTTGTCTAAACCACATCAAACATCAGCGTGTTGTGGGTGATTATGAATCTCAAGTCTTTATCGCCGAGGAGAGAATAACATTCTTGAAGGAGACAACCGATGAGAATGAGGTATTTCAACAACTTGTCCAAAAAGATATCAGAGAAATCATTGACGCATCTGTCGACAAACTTCCTCCGAAATGTGCCGAAGCATTTCGACTTTGTTATTTCTACGACATGTCGCGCATTGATGCTGCCAATGTCGTCGGCGCTTCTCCGCGAACTGTCGACGGATATATTCAGAAAGCCTTGAATTTTCTGCGCGACGATTTGAAGGATTTATACTTCCTGCTTTTTTATGTTCTGTAACAAAAATTGAAAATTTCTTGATTTTCTTACGCAGTTTTTTCCTTTTGAGTTGTCATAGTATAAAAAAGGAAAAATAATGAATGAAGAGCTGCTGATTCGATTTCTTACACATTCTTGCACCGAACAGGACAATCGGGATATTATGACATGGATGAAAGAGGATAAAGCCAATGCCGACTGGTTGTTCGAGATGGAGAAAATCTGGAATCTAAAAGACGAACTGCGTTATTCCGATAAAGAGGAAATAGAGCGTTCTTATCGAGCATTCACGTCAAAAATATCCCAGCAGCCAAAGAAAAGAAAAACATTTATACTCAGTTCTTTACTGAAATATGCTGCCATAGTGATAGTCGTTTTGCTTTTAGGCGCTAATCTTTATACATATTATTATCATGGAACACGCAATAACGAAATTTATGTGCCTAAAGGACAACGTGTTTTTTTGACAATGACTGACGGCTCGAAAGTGGCATTGAATTCCGACACACGATTCATTTATCCAGCCGAGTTCAGAGGTCGCACACGCAACGTGCAGCTAATTGGTGAGGCTTTTTTTGAAGTCGCACACAATGCGAAACAGCCGTTTATAGTCACCTCGAAACTGCTCCATGTAAAAGTTCTCGGAACGAAATTTGACATGCGCGCATACAACAATGAAAAGGCTTATGTCGGGTTGACTTCGGGAAAGGTCGAGGTCGAAACCGGCAATGGCGAGAACAAGATGATTCTTCGGCCGAACGAAGCCGTTTCATATTCTCTTGGCGATGGAATCAGTTTGGAAAAGAACATTGATTCCGAAATCATTCATTCGTGGACAAAAGGAGAAATGGGCTTTGTCAACAAGCGTTTGGATGAAATCTGTAAGGATTTGGAACGGAAATACAATGTCAGTATAAATATCGCGGATCGTCAGCTTTCAGAGGTTCTGTTCACTTGCCGTTTCAAGGAATCAGTAACAATTGACCAAGTGATGACGCTGTTGAAAGAAACTCGTCAGTTGGATTATACATTCGATGGGAACACAATAACTATATTCAAACTTAAAATTTAAAGCCTATGGAAAATACTTTCATATAAGAGAGGACCGATAGTGCTGGCACACTTTCGGTCCCGGATTAATCAGTAACTCATTAGAAAACTCAAAAATTAATTACAAACTAATCATTACAAAGGTATGTTTTATATTTTAAACAACGTGCCATGGAAACGAAATAATTTGCCATGGTTTAAAAAAAGTCTATTTATCATGAGATGTATGATTTTGTTTTTGTTGGTAGGAACTTTGCAATCATTTGCAACGTTAACCTATTCACAGAGCGTAAAATTCTCTCTTAGTATGCAAAACTCTACTGTCAAGACAGTTCTTACAACAATCGAGCAGAAGAGCGATTTCTACTTTACATACAGTGTTAAAGAAATTGAGGCCAATCGTGAAGTCTCCATTGATGTGAAGAATAAAACTGTGATGGAAGTGCTGAATGCGCTTTTTGCAAACACAGATGTTCACTACGTTATCAACGACAAGCATATTGCGTTGTACAAAAGCAATGAAGCTAAAAGTAGTAGTCTCCGCCTCATCGAGCAGCAACAAACTGGTAAACACATTACTGGTTCTGTGAAAGATGCCAATGGCGAACCGATTATCGGTGCTAACGTTGTTGTGAAAGGTTCGACGAACGGTGTGATAACCGATACTGACGGACAGTTCTCTTTAAACAATGTGCCTCAGCGTGGAATCATTCAGATTTCTTACATCGGATATATACCCCAAGAAGTAGTTGTCAGTAACCAGTCTGTTTTTGATATCATTCTAAAAGAAGATTTGCAGAATTTGGATGAAGTTGTTGTCATCGGTTATGGTGTCGTTCGCAAGAGTGACTTGACAGGAGCTGTTGGTAGCATTAAGGCAAGTGCGATTGAGAAAATGCCGGTTGCCCGAATCGACCAAGCTATTCAAGGTCGGGTCAGCGGTGTTCAGGTAACATCATTAAACGGTGCTCCAGGCGCTGCAACCACAATCCGAATACGCGGCGGCAACTCCATCAATGCAGGCAACGAACCTTTATATGTTATTGACGGTGTGATCGGTGCAGGCGATTTAAATACAATCAACCCTGCAGATATCGAATCTATCGAGATATTGAAGGATGCTTCATCAACCGCAATTTATGGCTCTCGCGGCGCTAACGGTGTTATCTTGGTAACAACAAAGCGTGGTGAAGGAACCGATGGCGTTCGTCTGTCATACAACGGATATTATGGAATACAATCTCCAACCAAACAGTTGGATTTGCTGAATGGTCAGGAAGCGGCAGCTTTTCAAAACGAATTTGCTGCATATAACGGAAACGCTCAACCTTTCAAGGATTTGTCGGCTATTAGTAACACAAACTGGCAGGATTACATCTTCCGCAACAATGCGCCGATAACAGACCACAACCTAAGTGTGTCGAAGGCATCAAAAGACGGCAATTATTTCCTTTCGTTGAATTACTTCGACCAAAGTGGTACAATGTACAAATCGAATTTCGAACGTTATCAGCTTCGTTTCAATGTTGACCAGAACATAGGCAAGTATATTCAAGTAGGAGCAACGATGACTGCTTCAAGATCAAGACGTTCAAACCCGATGTTGGGAGGTGTCAGTCTTCTTCCGACTGCTCCTGTTTATAATGAGGACGGTTCTTTCTTTAGTTATAATCAGGTCAGTGGCAATGTTTACGACAACCCTGTCGCTCAACGTGAATACCAGCAGAATAGGACAAGAACATGGCGTGGAATGGGCAATGTTTACGCACAACTTACATTATTAAAAGATTTTGTTCTAAAAACATCATTCGGTTTTGATTCACAAAACTCGAAACAAAACGTTTATTATTCATTGAATCTGCCTTCACGTGTTTTCAACAAAACAGGCGGTTATGCTTATGTTGGGACTTCGTTTCCAATGACTTATCAGAATGAAAACACTATTAGTTGGCATCATACATATGGCGATCATTTTATTTCGGCTCTTGGCGGTTATACTTGGCAAAGATTTAAAAATGAGACATTGTCAGGCTCTGCGAGCGGTTTCACTAACGACGTATCGGAATTCAATGCAATACAGACAGGAACTCCAACGACTCGTGATATTCAGACATCAGAAAGTTCTTGGGGCTTGAAGTCTTATCTTTTCCGTGCCAATTACTCTTACAAAGACAGATACATGCTGACAGTCTCCGGTCGTTACGACGGTTCTTCACGTTTGTCAGAAGGTAACAAATGGACATTCTTCCCATCGGCAGCTTTGGCATGGCGTGCATCGGAAGAACAATTCATCAAAGACTTAGGTGTCTTCTCAAACCTGAAGATTCGCTTATCTTACGGTACATCAGGAAGTCAGTCGATTGACCCATATTCAATTATCGACAAACTGGCTAGCGGTTCGACTGTTATTGGAAACACTGAAGTAATCACATTCTCACCTGCTAGTTCAGCTAATAAGAATTTGAGTTGGGAAAAAACTAAACAAATAGATTTAGGTTTCGAAGCAGGTTTCTTCAACAATCGTCTGAGTTTTGAATTCGACTATTATCATAAGAAAACAACAGATTTGTTGTTGTCCAGAGAATTGCCGTATCAGACAGGTTATACATCAATTCTTGAAAATGTAGGTTCATTGAAGAATGACGGTTTCGAACTTGCAATCAACTCTGTCAATGTAAAGTCAAAGGATTTCATGTGGACATCTAATCTTTCTATCTCTAGAAACAAAAACAAAATCTTGAATTTGGGTGGAAAAGATTTCATCGAAAACGGTATCGCATCACGTCTGATTGTCGGTGAATCAATCGGTTCTTTCTGGGGTATCAAATATTTAGGTACATGGAAAGAGAATGAGATTGCAGGTACAACTCATAAAGCCGGCGATCCCAAATTGGAAGATTTGGACGGCAACGGACTCATTAACATATACGACGGTCAGGTTATGGGTAATTCTGAACCGAAGTTCTACGGCGGCTTAGGTAACGATTTTACCTACAAACATCTTACATTGAGCATGTTTTTTGATTTCAGCTATGGCAACAAGATTTACGACTTGTCTGGCCGTTCGATGGAAACAGGTTTCAACACTAATGTTTATGGACGCAATAGAGACCGTTGGACAGAAAACAATCCGAACGCTTATCTTCCACGTGCAGGTAGCGCATTCACGAACCTCTTCGATACATACGCAGGCGGCGAAACGACTGGCGGCTGCAGTTTGTACATGCACAACGGCAATTATCTCCGTTTGAAAAACATCAACTTACAATATGACGTTCCTCTGCCTAATAGGGATGTGATAAAAGGCCTTCAGGTTTATGGAACTATTTCCAATCTGTTTACGCTGACCAATTATTTCGGCTATTCGCCTGATGTCAGCTACTATTCCGACGCAACTCACCGTGGATTCGACAGCAACTCTTATCCTCAGAGCAGAACATTTCTGATTGGTTTAAAAGTTCAATTCTAACCATTTAATTTAGATGAAAATGAAAAAGATATATATAGCCATATTGGCAATCATAGGATTAACTTTAAGCTCTTGCAGCAATCTTTTGGATGAAAGCCCGAAAGGATTCATTTCTCCTGTCAATTTCTTCAACACTGAAGATGAAGTTACATCAGCTTTGTATGGGGTCTATGCCAACATGCACAGCGTTTATATAGCTGATTACGAAAACGTGTTCATCGCCGACCTGGGCGTTGATGAAATGATTACCCGTCAGAATCCGCGAGTCGACGTTTATCAGTATTATCTGATGGAAGCTCCGACGACCGAATATTCGTCAACCTGGCAAGTGTTGTACAACGCAATTGGTGATGCAAACATGGTCATCAATCGCACGAAGAATTCAACGTTGAGCGATTCGTTCAAGAACAAAATTATGGGCGAAGCACGTTTCCTGAGAGCATTCTTCTACTTCAAATTAGTGTTGATGTGGGGTGATGTTCCTATGTGGCTCGATGAACTTGATGTAACGGCAGTTTCTGCTTTGCCTCGTACTGCTAAATCTGAAGTTCTTGCTCAGATTGAGGAAGACTTGACATTTGCAGTGACTAACTGCCCGTCAAGTTACACTTCATCTGGAAAAGGACGAATCACGTCGTGGGCAGCTAAGGCGCTTTTGGCTCGTGTTTGCATTTTGAACGGCGAATGGCAGAAGGCTTATGACAACGCAACGTCTGTAATCAACAGTTCACCTCATAAACTGCTAAGCACATACAAATCTGTTTTCACATGGACAAACAAGTTCAACAGCGAATTGATTTTTGTCATGCCATGTTTGAAGGATGTTAGCGGCAGTCAGATCCATTCGTTCACAAATCCTCGCGGACGTGACGAACAAGGTAAATTCATCAAACCATTTGCGGCTGGTTTGACAGCTCTGCGTCCTGACGGAGTCCAAGTTTCGGCTACAAGCAAGTTGTTCCAAGGCTGGGGAATGTTCAGCTCTTCAAAAAATCTTGTTAACAGTTTCGAACCTGGTGATACAAGAAAGGAGATGGTCGACTGGAACGGTCTGACAATGAGCGATGGTACGTTTATTGCATTTGATGGTGGCGACGGTGGCGGTTCCGGTCATTACTGCTTGAAATGGATTGCTTTCGATGAGACTGCAAACAATGGCGGTCGTGACATTCAGCTTATCCGCTTGGCTGAGATGTACTTGATTTGGGCAGAAGCTGCAAATGAATTGAATAAGTCGGCTGAGGCAGTAGGCGCTCTGAATGTTTTAAGACAAAGAGCCTTCGGCGACAGTCAACACAATTATTCGACTTCTTTGAGCAAAGACGAAGTCAAAAAAGCAATTGTCAATGAGAACAAATGGGAATTGGCTGGGGAAGGAGTTCGCCGTTGGTATCTTAATCATTGGGGATTCAATTATCTGAATGCTGCTGTTCAGTCGATGGCTAAGGAAAATCCGAAAGGTGCTGCAAACATCAAGCCTTATCATCTGCTGTTCAAGATTCCAGATGCAGAATTTGTAAAGAATACAAATCTTGGAAGTAACAATACAGGGTATTAATATAGATCCCAATCGTATATAATAAGAGATTCCGCTATGTTTGAAAAATCGACGTGGTGGAATCTCTTTTATCACTATTTATCGTAATAAAGTATTTATGAATAAGAAAATCCTGCTTTTATTGGCGTTGTTTGTTTGTTCTGTTTCTTTGAATGCTGCGAATGTGTTGACTCAGATGGTCGAACGGATTCTGCCAGGTTATCAGTCGCAGTTCACGTTCATTCAGCAACCATTGTCGAACGGACACGACTATTTCGAGATATCGACTGAGAAGGGAAAGATTCTCATCAAAGGAAACAACCCTGTCAGCATGGCCACAGGCTTCAACTGGTATTTGAAATACTGCTGCCACGCATCGACATCGTGGTGTGGCAACCAATTGAGTGTTCCTAAGAAACTTCCTTTTCCGAAAGAGACAATAAGAAAGGAGACGAATCTTACAGTTGGAACTTATCTGAATTATTGTACTTTCAGTTATACAATGCCTTTCTGGGGATGGAAAGAATGGGAGAAGGAAATCGACCGCATGGCGATGAACGGAGTGACAACTCCACTGGCTGTCGTCGGCATTGAAAATGTTTGGCGCAATACGCTCAGACGTTTCAAATATACCGACGAAGAAATCGGTCGGTTTATTCCCAGCCCTGCATATTTGGGTTGGTTTCTTATGGACAACCTTGAAGGTGCTGGAGGACCGATTCCTGAAGCCTGGTACACTCGTCAGGAGGAATTGCAGAAAAAAATTCTTGCCCGAATGAAAGAATACGGAATGGAACCTGAGTATCAGGCATTCTACGGTATGGTTCCGACAACGTTCCAGCAAAAGTTTCCTGAAGCTGACATAGTGGCGCAAGGCAAATGGTGCGACTATGAACGTCCTCCGATGCTGAATCCGCTCGATCCTTTGTTCGACGAGATTGCAAAAGTATGGTATGAAGAATATGCTAAATTATTCGGTACGGCACATTATTATGGCGGCGACCTATTCTACGAAGGCGGAAAGACGGGCAACATCGACGTTCCTGCAGCAGCTGGACGTATTCAGACTGCAATGCAGAACGCTTCGCCAGGTAGCATTTGGGTGTTGCAATCGTGGGGCGGCAATCCTACTGACAAACTTCTTTCAGGTATTGACAAAAACAAGGCTCTTGTAATCGACTTATGTGCAGAATATTGGGATCGTTGGAACGAATGCAATGCCTTCAACGGAACTCCTTGGATTTGGTCTCATATTACCAATTGGGGCGGAAACGTTGCCTTGCATGGACGTCTTGACGCTATAGCTTCGGAAATTGTAAAAGCGCGCCGCACCGATTTCGCTTCATCATATCTGAAAGGTATCGGCAATGTGATGGAAGGACTCGGAACAAATCCTGTTGTGTTTGATATGGCCTACGAAATGAGATGGAGAGATTCGATTCCGTCGGTCGATAATTGGCTGCACGGCTATGCTGCTTACCGATATGGAAAAGAGGACAAGACTTTGGATGAGGCTTGGGACATTTTTCACCGCACTGCGTACGGCACTTATCCAGGTTCTCGTCGTCCGACCGAAAGCGTACTTTGCGCTGTTCCTTCTTTGAAAGTGAAGTTCGTTTCACCATGGGGCACGACGCACCTCTACTACAATGAAAACGATTACCGGAAAGCTGTTGAATTGTTTTATTCTGTAAAAGACAAATTTAAGGGCTGTGATACATATGAATATGATTTGGTGGACTTTACCAGACAGCTTGTCGCCAACGCAGGACGGACATGTTATGAGAATGCAATACGCACTTATAATAATAAGAATGTCGATTCAGTCGCATATTATGGTGACCGTTTCCTGAAGCTGATTCTTCTTCAAGACCGGTTGCTGTCGTGCCGGCCTGAACTTTGCGTTTCGAACTGGATTGCGCAGGCGAGGAATTGCGTAGACAATCCTGCCGACAAAGATTTGTATGAACAGAACGCTCGTGCACTGATTACGATTTGGGGCGTCGAGACAAATTCGCTACTCGATTATGGACATCGCGAATGGAGTGGAATGATGAAGTATTATTATTATCCCCGTTGGAAAGCCTTTTTCGATTGGCTGAATCTTTCTGTGCAAGGCAAGCAAGTTGCTGAACCCGATTATGAAGCCATTCAGAAAGCTTGGGTCATGTCTAAAGAAAGTACGGTTTCGCCGCCTGAGAATTTATACAAGATTGTGGAAGAATGTTTGGAATGACAAATAAAGCCGACGCAGTAATTCTTGAATTTTTGGATTTTGTTAAGAGAGAGAGATGTCGTTTGGCATCTCTCTCTTTGAATATATATCGAGACGATGTTCGGAACTCAAATAATATTTTTACTTTTGCTGCAAGTAAGAAGATAAGACTGGGTGAACAACTGGTTCGTTAGTCGATATCATTCATCGAATCAAATTAAATTAAATTAAATAAATCTTTAGGAGAAGAGATCTCATAGGAAACATGAGAAGCAATTTGAACATGAAAAGGACAGCAATGCTTCTGTTCACAATCCTATTTGCCGTAAGCCACACAATGTCGGCTGCAAATGTGGACAAGACAAAGACAGTTGACGTGTGCGTTTATGGCGGTACCGCCAGCGGTGTAATTGCAGCTTATTCAGCCAAGATGATGGGCAAAACAGTACTGCTTGTCGAGCCAGGAAAATATCTTGGTGGCATGACTACTGGCGGACTTGGAAGCACGGACATAGGTAATAAGTTCGCAGTCACCGGATTGGCACGTCAGTTTTATCGTCGCATCGGGGAACATTACAACAAATTCGAACAATGGGCTTTCCCACCGAGTGTGGCAACAAATGTCATTAACAGATATGTCGCGGATGCGAAGCTCGATGTGCTTTATCAATATAGAATTGTCAGCGCAAAAAAGAATGGAACGACTATCATCAGCATTCGTCTCGAAAGTTCGACTGGCGCAGGCAACAACATCTCCGTTGCAGCTAAACAATTCATCGATTGCTCATACGAAGGCGATTTGATGGCGCGTGCAGGCGTTTCTTATAAAGTCGGCCGCGAAGGCAATGAAGTCTATGATGAAACGCTTGATGGCGTACAACTTTCATATCAGCATCAGTTTGCAGATGGAGTAAGTCCTTATATAAAGGAAGGTGATCCGACGAGCGGACTTCTTTGGGGCGTAAGCAACAACAAGCTTGCGCCTAAAGGAAGTGGAGATACTCTTGTTCAGGCTTATAATTTCAGATTGTGTCTTACAACTGTAAAAGAGAATCAGATACCTTTCACCAAACCAAACAATTATGATCCGTCAAGATATGTTTTGCTAGCCCGTGCACTAAAAGTTATGGACAACAATATCCGTCGTTTCCTTCTATATTGGGACAGCATGCCGGACAAGAAATATGATGTGAATAATTGCGGACCTTTGTCGACTGACATGATTGGGATGAATCACGACTATCCCGACGGCGACTATGCCACAAGAGCAAAGATTTGGCAGGCTCATGTCGATTACACAAAGGGTTTGATGTATTTTATGACGCACGATGAAAGTGTTCCTAAAGCATTCCGTGATAATGTTTCGCAATTCGGATGGGCAAAAGATGAATTTGTCGACAACGACAATTTCCCAACCCAATTATATATTCGTGAAGCACGGCGTATGATAGGCGAATATGTTATGACTCAACATAATTGTCAAGGTGACGAAACAGTCGGCGATGGCATAGGAATGGCCGCTTATGGGATGGATTCGCACAATTGTCAGCGAATAGTCGTAAATGGAATGGTCAAAAATGAAGGTGACGTTGAATATGGAGGATTTCCACCTTATCCGATTTCTTATAAATGCATTACACCGAAAGCCAAGGAATGTACAAATCTGTTGGTCCCTGTTTGTGTATCAGCATCTCATATCGCATACGGCTCCATAAGAATGGAGCCTGTCTTTATGGTCTTGGGAGAATCCGCCGGTGTTGCCGCTAGTATGGCTATTGACCAGAAATCGACAGTGCAGAATATTGATATCACAAAACTTCGCCGCAAACTCAAAGATGATCCTTACCTCGACGGTTCGACACCGGAAATTCTGGTTGACGATGCGGATATTGACAAGATTGGCGGAGCCGGAGCTTGGGAAAAGAGGTTCGGACAACAATATAAAACAAGTTACATGTTATCCGAAAACAAGAATAAGAAATCAACATTCTCATTCTTCCCATTGGTGAAGAAGAGCAGTGAATATGAGGTAGTCATATATTGCACTGAGATATCGAAAATGCCTGCGACTTTGGATGTTGTGGTTTCTAACGACTCTAGTTCTAACCGCGTCACAATCGCTCCGAATGAGCACAAAGGTGAATGGGTCAGCCTTGGTTCATATTCATTTAATGCAAATGGCAAGAATACGGTCATGATAGACGGTTCGAATACTGACGGTCCGATATTTGCCGATGCAGTAATCCTAAGACCTAAGAAATGATATCTCTTAAATAGTTGGTTTGAACATTGTTTAATGAAAAGGCGTGCTAAGAACAAGTTTCTAAGTGCGCCTTTTCATTTAATATTACTACCTTTGAATGACTGAATCCGTGAAAGGGAAACTATTAATTCTTTAGAGATGAAAAGAAGGAATTTTATAAGGAACATGAGCACATTAGGGTTGGCATCTGTGGCGATAGGGACTTCTTTCGCAGCAGAAAACCCTGAGGGCGCAAATGCTGCAAAAAGACCAAAGATAACCGTGCTCGACGAGTGGGATGTGATAGTTGTCGGAGGCGGACCGTCGGGATGCGCTGCTGCAATAGCTGCGGCCCGTGAAGGCGCTAAAACATTGCTGATTGAAGGAACCGGAGCCTTGGGTGGAATGGGCACTTCAGGACTGCTGAACGCCTGGTGTCCTTTTACCGACGGTGAAAAAATCATCTATAAAGGAATAGCCGAGAAGATCTTTAAAGAGTCGAAAAAGGGTGTTCCTTATATGGAGTCGGACAATTGGGTACCAATAAATGCAGAGTATCTGAAAATCGTATATGATGATTTTGTGACCTCAGCCGGTGTTTCAGTGCTGTTTTTCACAACAATGGCAGCTGTAGAGATGAAAAAGGAAGGAGTCGTAGACTCAATTGTTGTTGCGAATAAGAGAGGTCTGTCAGCGTATAAAGCTAAATTGTTTATAGACTGCACAGGCGACGGCGACCTGTCGGCCTGGTCAGGAGCCGATTTCATGAAGGGCGACGAAACGGGCGCGGTCCAGAAAGGCACTTTGTGCTTCACAGTGGCCAATGTCGACCAGCGTGAATATTCTCTTATCGGGAGTGTTCATACAAACCGGAAAAACAGTCCGATCCATTCCATGGTTGGGAATCCGAGATATCCTTTGGTCATTGACGACCACATGAATGACAAAGTGATTGGCCCGGGATTCTTGGGGTTCAATGCAGGTCATGTGTCAGTTGACAGCACAGATCCGTCATCATTGACCGAGGCGATGATGAAGGGCAGAAAACTGGTGCGTCAGCTGCATGCGGGCTTGATTGAATTTGCGCCGAAAGCTTTTGGAGATTCATTTCTGTCAGGCACTGCAAGTCTCATGGGCATAAGGGAAAGCCGGCGCATCAGATGCGATTATACATTTACCGTTGAGGATTGGCTGGCGCGCCGCGACTTCAGCGACAACATCGGTCGCAATTGCTATTATATCGATGTCCATAAACAGAATGCGACGAAATATCCTCGGTATAAGAAAGGCGAATCTCACGGAATTCCTTTCAGATGTCTGACGCCGATTGGCCTTAAGAATGTTTTGGTGGCAGGCCGCTGTATCTCGACGGATTCTTATGCTCACGGCAGTTTGCGAGTCATGCCGCCTTCGTTGGTGACGTGCGAAGCTGTCGGTGTAGCAGCAGGACAGATTTTCAGATCTGCATCTCCCGATGTACATAATGTCGATATTCCGCAATTGCAGAAACGATTGAAAGAAGTAGG
>Ga0163159_1003144_pt1 | contig 12725 bp, 8 predicted proteins | sample BioMet9_FD_108702 | JGI IMG/M metagenome (GOLD analysis project Ga0163159, IMG submission 108702) | Microbial communities from bioreactor (seeded with sewage sludge) at Lawrence Berkeley National Lab, California, USA - Biofuel... | ecosystem: Engineered > Bioreactor > Anaerobic > Unclassified ... | reverse complement strand
TCCTATTTGCCATGGAGCAAGCTGGTAAAAGAACACTGTAAATAAAATATAGAACTTGCTGACCGCTGAGATAATACTTAGCGGTCATTTTTGTCATCTACACCATGTAGTTTTACGCTTACGAAAAAGCACTGCCTATCGGGTCACAGATTGTAACCAACTGGACGGATAAAGCAGCCAACGTAACCTATGCGGTGCCATGGGACATCGTCCACTACGGTAACGTGACATTACAGGACGGCGAAATAGTACCAGGAATGTATCTGCAATGGCACTATGCTACGCCTTTTGGAGTACAGTTTGATAACTTTGAAGCGTTTTATTACGCTACGACAGCTTTAACCGCTGGAACATACTATGTAACCTTTGGTAGCAGTTGGGGTTCAAAGGTAGTATCGGGAAAATCATATCAATTCACACTGACTAAAGATGTCCCCGTTGGTGGACAGCTAAGCGGATTTGAATCCTGCCCGGATACGGATCCATCATCCTGGAAGGTAAAGTCCTGGTCATCCACCTCGGCTACCACAGAACTAGAAACAGTCTCCGTAACCGAGGGTACCGGAGGGACGTTGCTTGGAACGCTGAAAGTTGGCGGAGACGGTACACTTAACGATTTACAGCGCACTGGATATGGCTACAACCGCTGGGGCCAGAGTGCTATACGCCAATGGCTAAATAGCAGCAAGGGGCTAACCTCATGGTGGATGCCACAGAATAACTTTGATAGAAGGACAAATGAACTGCTGACAAAGCAAGGGTTTTTAACCGGTTTTGATGATAATTTTTTAGCTGCTCTAACGCCTATCAAAGTAACCACAGCGCTAAATACAATAACAGATAGCGCCGTCGGTACGACTGAATATACCTACGACAAGATTTTCCTTCCAAGCCTACAGCAGGAGTACATAACTCCGCAACTGGCTGACGTAGAAGGAGAATCATGGGACTATTGGAAGCGGGCGTCAGGGCGCACTAGTTATGCGCTATGGTCCACGAATATGGCCGAGTACATCACTTATGGCATTGACAATAAGACATCCGCCCAGGGCGTGCGCTTGCGCAGTGCCAGTCGGGGCTACGCTAGCGGCGCATGGTCCGTGAGCACGACTGGCTGCGTCGGCGGCAACGGCAGTAGCAGCGCGTTACGCTGCGCGCCGGCTTGTGTCATCTGCTAATCTATTAATCGTCGCCAACACCTTGGCGACGTAGGAGGGAATAACAATGCAAATAATAATAATTAAGGGAGATATACGGGACAAAAGAGCCCTAGAAAATGCAGCCGCCGCCAACGCGACACTAAAGGCCAACCTGGACTACGTAGCTATGATGACCGACGTAGAAATACCTACAGAAGAAGGAGACGAAAATGTGGTATCAGAAAATTAAAGAGTATTATGACAAAGGACTATGGAATATTACAATGGTCCGAAATGCCGTAATCAAGGGAAAAATAACGGAAGAAGAGTATGAACAGATAACCGGAGAAAAGTATGAATCTTAATTGTTAAATAGAATCATTGCGATGTTTTCTAACAGCCTATTATTTCCATTTTAAAGTGGTTAAAATGTTTTTTAAAACTGAATAATAATGAATAAAAAAATTCTAGAATTATTTGATATAAATTCCAGAATTTTTTTTTCGCTTATAGGAAAAATTGTATTATTTTCATAAGGATTCTGGACTGGAAGTGGATTTTGTGATCCGCTATAAGGGGAAAAGTATTATGTGCATCAAGCTATTACGCTGGGAGACTATAATATCGGTAGGGCAGGACAGATTTTGACTTTGCCAATGATATGGCTTTTTTACTTAATGTGACTTGATGCTTCATAGGTTAAGGCAGCGTGATTAAGGTCAGGTATATGATTGGGGTAAACCGATAGGCAATGAAATGGGGTAGGTATCTTCATGTATTTTTAACTAAAATCCACCAGAATTATTCTGCCCCGTCCTTGACACTTGTATGATAAAAAAACGTCCAAAACCCTTGCTACATAAGGGATTGGGCGTTTTTCGTTTTTTTCACTTTTTGAGTAATGTTTTTTTTGTTTTTTTACTGTATTTATAAATATTTTTCGTTTACTTATCCAGCTTCCTTTCGAGTAAACGACAACACAGAGGGCGAGGGTTCCGCGGTGGCGGAGGCATTGGCGATAATTATTCAATCATAAAAATTATAATAGAGTATTAATAAATTGACATTTTGATAAAATATATATATAACGTAAAAAGCATAATAAAAAAACGGATAGGAATATCAATTTTATATCGGAATATTATTGAAAATTGAAAATATTATGATAACATTAAAAATATAAAAACTGTTCAGGAGATGTTTCATATAAGTTTATGAATGTGGACACGTTGAAGTACCGTTCCTCGAGCAGGCCGCGGCCTTTGCCCTGTCCGCGTATCAGTTATGGCTTCCGTAATATCGGTATACGTCTGGTTAAGAACCTTGCTTCACGAACCGTTTATCAGTATAAAATGGACCCAAATTGTATTTTGATTGAACTATCGAATGTAAGCAATCCATAAATAGATTGGAGGGATGACAATGTTTTTACAATGGAAAAGAATCCATAAGGGGTATTTAGTAATTCTGGGATTAATCCTGATTGGACTTGTTATCTATATGAATTCAAATTCAGAGGATTCGTTGAAGGATAAGTCATCAGAACCAATTAGCGTGAGATTTTATATGGTCCCGGCTAGTCAAGACAATGTCCGGGCAGAATATACGGGTATTGTCAGAAGTCATTATGAAACCAAATTAGCCTTTCAGACTACCGGAAAAATCGTTTCTCGTGAGGTTGAGCGTGGTCAGGCTGTCCATGCGGGGCAGGTAATGGCGACGATTGATACACGGGACCTGCAGCAGTCGGTCCGGAATGCAGAGGCCCAGGTAAGCTCCTCGCAGGCACAACTGGAACTGGCACAGAGAAATATCGAGCGGTATAAGCATCTGCTGGCGTTGGGAGCAGTAAGCCAGGAGACCTATGATCAATACAAGCAGCAATATGATTCAGCGATGGCTTTGGTTGAACAAGGAAGGGCACAGGCTGCACAAAGCCGGAATCAGCTGGGGTACAGCCAGTTGATTGCTGACCGTGATGGAGTAATCGTCAAGCTGGATGCTGATCCGGGACAATATGTTTCGGCTGGTGAAAGTGTCATGACATTGGCTGATGCGCAGGCTCTGGAGATCGAGTTTGCGGTACCTGAACGGGATATGGGAAACATACATTTGCAGGATGTTGTGCAGGTCCGCAGCTGGGCCTTACCCGGCAAGCTGCTACCGGCAGTTATCCAGGAAATTTCCCAGATGGCTGATACCGATACGCAGACCTTTAAGGTCCGAGCTGCTGTAACGGAAGCTGCTGCCGCTCTCAAACTCGGGATGAGTGCGACGGTACAGATTCCTTCGGATGAGACCACGAATATATGTGTGCCTTTGGCTGCCGTATTCGAACGCGAAGGGCAGAAGGGTGTATGGCTTGAGAAGGAAGGAAGCGTACATTTCGCGCCGGTTGTTTTGGGACTGCCTGCAGGACAGGCCGTTGAAGTGAAGGATGGGCTTCAACCCGGAGACCGTATCATAGCTGCGGGTGTAGATAAGCTGCAGGAGGGGACTTTGGTCAAAGGAGCGGATTTCTAATGAAGAATTTCAACCTGGCAGACTGGAGCCTGGCACATCGCCCGCTCATTTATTTCATGATTGCGCTTCTAGCAGTCATGGGGTGTTTTTCTTACATAAAGCTTGGTCGCATGGAAGATCCGGATTATACGGTGCGTGAGATGGTGGTTTCAACCGCCTGGCCCGGTGCATCGGCGGGGCAGGTCGAAAAGCAGGTCACGGATCCATTGGAGAAGAAGCTGCAGAATGTTGATGGGCTGCTTTGCGTAGAGAGTTATTCCTTGCCAGGACAGAGCATCATTTATGTGGAGCTCAAGGATCAGATACCTAAAAAGAATATCGCACTGCGCTGGACGGATGCGCGGAATATCGTTCGGGAACAGAAGGCGTACTTGCCCGAAGGGGTGGAAGAACCCATTGTTGACGATCATTTTGATGATGTCTATGGGATGATTTATGCGCTGACGGCTGATCAGGGCTACAGCTATGAGGATATGCGTCAAAAAGCAGAAAAGATCCGGCAGCGGATCCTGAAGATACCACAGACCAAGAAGGTGGAACTGCTCGGTGTCCAGACGGAAAGCATCTATATCGATGCCAAAATCGATAAGATGGCACAGCTGGGCGTATCAGCAGCTGATATTACGGGCCTGTTGCAAGGTGATAACAAGATGACGGCACCGGGCATATTGATTACGCAGAAAGAGAACCTCTACCTGCGTCCGCAGAATCTCTTTCATCGCATCGAAGACCTGCGGGGTTTGCCAATCGCAAAGGACGGTCAGGTCTTCCGGTTATCTGATGTGGCCCAAGTGAATCGTGGGTATCTGATTCCTACAGAGCCAAAATTTTTTTATCAAGGCAAACCAGCTATCGGGATTGCTGCTTCGATGACGGTGGGAAAAAATATCATTGATTTTGGACAGACGCTGGAGCGGACAATGCAGGAAATCGGACGGCAGCTACCGGCAGGCATGGAGCTTCATCAGACGGTGAATCAGGCCAGGATTGTGAATGAAGCAACCCACGATTTCGTACGATCACTCGGGGAGGCGCTGCTGATTATTTTTGCGGTGAGCCTGTTTGCTTTAGGGCGGCGTGCCGGAATCATTGTGGCCTGCTGCATCCCGCTGGTTCTGGCAGTGGTGTTTTCGGTGATGTATTTCCTGCATATCGATTTGCAGCGGGTATCACTGGGAGCCCTGATCCTGAGCCTCGGGCTGCTGGTGGATGATGCAATGATTGTCATTGAGATGATGATGGTCAGGCTGGAGGAAGGGTACGATTGCCGACAGGCGTCTATTCATGCGTATGAGGTCACGGCATTTCCGATGCTGACAGGAACCATCATCACATGTGCTGGCTTTATTCCGGTCGGGCTGGCCCAGGGCAGTGCCTCGGAATACTGTTCGTCAATCTTTTCAGTAGTTACTATTGCGCTGATTACTTCCTGGCTGGCTGCGAGCACGGTTACTCCCATTCTTGGCTATCACTTCATCACGCCGGGAAAATCCGGTGAGAAGGGACGGTTCAGCCATTGGAACCAACAGTTTTATGGCCGGTATCATGCGGCTTTAGTCTGGGTGATTGAACATAAGAAACTCGTCCTGCTGGTTACGCTGGCAGCATTTGTTTGTTCCATTGCCGGGATGAAGTTCGTTAGGCAGGAGTATTTTCCTGCCTCTACGCGGCAGGATCTCATTGTGCAGCTGGAACTGCCAGCGGGAGCGACAGCGGAAAATACAGAGCGTGTGGCGGCCAGTTTTGCCCAGGAACTGAATAGCCGGCAGGAGCTGGATTATTATACCTATCATACTGGTGAAGGCGCGCCAAGGTTCGTACTGACTTTTGAGCCAGCTAATGGCAAACCGAATTTTGCAGAGTTTGTTCTGGTTGCTAAAGATCTAGCCGGTCGGCAAAAGCTGGAGCAGGATATTGCGCAATTATTGCAGGAAAAGTTCCCGGAAATCAAATCGCATCAGAAAGTAATCCTGACTGGTGATTCCTTTGACTATCCCACAATGTTGCGGGTAGAAGGGCCGGAGCTGGAGAAAGTGAAAGATATTGCGGAACAGGTTGCTGCGAGGATGAGGCAGAATCCGGCTGTGCGCAATGTGAATTTGAAGACCGGCGCAAAAAGCTGGGCCATCCATCTGACTATGGATCCAGCCCGCAATCGACAGCTTGGTATTACGGCACAAAGCCTGAGCGTAGACCTGAAGCGGGCAATGGAAGGAGTGACCATCAGCTCTTATCAGGAAGGGGATCGTTTGCTGCCAATTGTTTTCCGCTTGCAAGGGAATCAGGCTTCATCAGCTGATGATCTGATGAAGGTTCCCGTGCAGCTGTCCGGTGGCAAAACAGTTCCGTTGGGACAGGTGGCAACGCCATCAATGGAACTGGAAGACGGCGAAATCTATCGCAAGGATGGGAAAACTTCAATCCAGGTATGTGCAGAAGTGAACGGCCAGAAGACGGGAGAGGATGTGGCCACAGATGTGTATGAAGGGCTGGCTGAGCTTCGGTCCAGTCTGCCATCAGGCTATGCCATAAAGTATGATGGTGTTTCTGACGACAGCAGTGTAACAACCGAACTGTTTTTGGAACCGGTGCCGGTCATGGCGCTGATCATCCTGATCGTGCTGATGCTACAGCTGCAGAATACAGTCAAGGCGCTGATGACTATCCTGACTGCGCCTTTGGGCATGATTGGTGTCACGGCCGGACTGCTGCTTACCGGCAGGCCATTTGGTTTTGTGGTCATGCTCGGTATACTGGCTTTGTTCGGCATCATCATCCGGAATTCTATTATCCTGATTGATCAGATCGGGCAGCATGAGCGCGCTGGTGAGAAGGTGCGCGAAGCGGTGATTCATGCAGCGGAAAGCCGTCTGCGGCCTATCTTGCTTACGGCAATGGCGGCTATTCTGGCGATGATTCCACTGGCGATGAACCTCTTTTGGGGGCCAATGGCAGTGGCCATCGGTTCGGGCTTGCTCGTGGCAACTGTGCTGACATTGTTTATACTGCCAGTAATGTATATAACTTGGTACGAGCGCAAGCAGAGATAAGCCCAAATGACAGATTTTAAAATAATAGCTAAGGGCAATCCGGTATACTGAACCACGCTGGGGGGGTGCGTCCCGCTTGCCTTTGTGGCGGCTGTTCGTTTCACAAACTATGGATTTTGGCAATATGAACAATTGGGGATAAACATTGGGGGCGTTAGCATGAATGAATTTCTACAATACTTTTTCAAACACGTAGCGGAACAGCCAGAACGAGAGGCCCTTTTCTACGAACCGACCAATACTACGGTTACCTATGCAGAACTGGACCAATATTCCTCACAAGTATGCTGCTACCTGCAACAACAGCACATCGGGCCTGAAGATTTCGTTATTATCTGCCTCCCCCGCGGTGTGGAACCCATTATCTGTGTGATGGGCATCCTGAAAGCCGGGGCCGCATTCGTCCTGCTGGAAGATGATTTTCCTGCCGAACGCACTACAAACGTCATCAAAGACTGCCATTGCAAGCTCGTCCTTAACTATGCGGTTTGGGAAACAATCATCCACGAGCCAGCAGTTTATTACCCACTTTCTTACGATGAGTATACAGCGGCCTTTGCCATCTACACGTCAGGTTCAACCGGCCAGCCCAAGGGAGTACTACACGAATATGGTAGCATCATGACTATCACCAAAAGTTTAGACACGATTCCTCATATGGATTTAAGCAAAGATGACTCATTTACGGTTTCTTCGCCACTCAATTATATCGCCACACTCATCGTTATATTTACCATGCTGTACTGTGGCGGCTGTATCCATGTATTGCCTTATGCTGTCATAAAGGACATCCAGCGTCTAACAGACTACCTCCTGTGCCATCGCATTACCCGGCATTTTTTCCCGCCAATGTACGCTAAACTGTATACTGAAGTCAGCCCCTGGCTGCGCACCATATTCCTTGGGGGTGACGCGGCGAGCCACATATTCATTCCGGGTGTTTCCGTGCTAAACGTATACGCTTCCAGTGAGAGCGGCTATCTGATTGCCACATTCCCTGTTGATAAAGAATATGACGTTACCCCGATTGGCAAGCCAGCACCTGGATTCGAAATCACGCTGGCTGCCGACGGTGAAATCATCATTCCGACACCATTCACACGCGGCTATATCAATCAGCCCGAAGCCATATGCTCGGTTTTTACACCAGACCGGCATTATCACACTGGAGACATGGGGCAACGCCTCCCCGATGGCAATTACATTCTGCGGGGACGCAGCAACAATATGATAAAAATTAATGGCAACAGGGTGGAACTGACCGAAATCGAAAATACGATCAAAAAAGTGTTGAAACTGGATTGGGCTTGTGCCAAAGCTGTATTTAAGGATGGACATTCACACATCTGCGTTTATTCTTTGACTGATTTCCCGCTCGATAAAGACTCCCTGCTCCATACATTATCGGCTTATCTGCCTTATTACATGATTCCCAGCCACTTCATAAAAATCGACCATATTCCTGTATCCAGTAATGGGAAACTTGACCGGAAGCAGTTGCCACTTCCAAGGATTTCAGAGCAGCATGCGGTCTACGAAGCCCCAACCACACCGGTACAAGAGGAGCTTTGCCGGGCATTCCGCTGTGCCTTGAATCAGAAAACGATTGGCATACAGGATGATTTCTTCCAATTAGGCGGGGATTCACTGGCGTCCATTCAGTTGCTGTTGGAATGCCGCTTGAAAAATCTCACCGCAGAGCATATCCGACAGGGGCGGACGCCTGCAGGAATTGCATTGCTGTATGAATCAGCCCACATGATAGATCTGTCCGAGCAGCATCGTCTTGATCTGCTTGCCCAGCCCCAAAAACTGACCATCATACAACGTGCCATCCTGCATTATCAAGCGCAGGCACCAGATACCACCATGCATAATCTGTTCCTCTTTGTCCGCCTTGGTCCCAAAGTCAACAGCCGGCGATTTGCTTGTGCATTGGAGAAGACGATTTGTCATCACCCGGCGTTGTTGACGATTTTCTCCTCGGATTCAAACAATCATTTGGTCAATCGCTATTCTCCCCAATCCTTCCAGGGAATTACCGTCGAATCCATTGAGGAGGCAGAGCTGAAACAATTGGCCGACACACTGGTCCAGCCTTTCCCGCTCATGGGCCTGCCGCTGTTCCGGGCCAGAGTATTCCAAACTCCGGAAGCCGTGTATTTCTTCTTTGACGTCCATCATGTTATTTTTGATGGGTTATCTTTCCGCCTGTTGCTGCATGACCTTGACTTTCTCTACCAGCATCCTGAGTCAGCCTTGCCACCGGATTATTACTACAATTTCCTTGCAGACGCGGCACAGAAAGAACAGAGTCCGCTATACCAGGAGGCAAAACACTATTTCGAAGAAAAATACAGTCACGACGCAATCAATTCCATCCCGGAACCACTTCCTAATACGACCGGCAATCGCCTGGGAATTCTGCAGGAATCCATTTCGTTGGAACACTGTCCCGCGGGCAGCCTTGCCATCAGCGATAATGTGCTTTTCATTACAGCCGTAGCCCTTGCCCTGTCCGCGTATCAGCAAAAACCGCAGGTCCAATTCGAATGGATCTTTCATGGTCGGCAGGTAGCCTGGCAGACAACTGCCATGGGATTATTCATCCATTGCCTTCCTCTAAAGCTGCAACTGCCTCCATCGCGAAAGCTGGCTGATATCATTGCAGATGTCAAGCAGCAAGTTTCCCTTGGCGAAGAATATTGCTGCTATCCCTATGCAGCCCAAAAGGTACTTCAAAACGCCCCTGATGAGATTGGCGTCATTTTCCAAAATGACCTCCGTGATATCTCTACACTCTGTCAGGATAGGCTGGATATCCTGGATATTCGTCAAAACAAAGATGCTGTTGCCAACGACCTGGATATCGAGATCAATAAAAGCGGTCAAGACTATACCGTTGTTTTCCTGTATAACAGCGTCCGCTATGATGAAGCAATGTTATATCCATTACTTGCTCTCATCCTTGAAAAAGTACAGCTGCTTTCTCAAGATTCTGATTTCACACAACAGACAATAGGAGATATCAGCACTAACCTCTAACCTCTAAACTATGTGCAAGGAGATGCTCTCATGGATATCAGCTATGGTTTCAGTAATTCCAGCAATAAAATGATTAAAACGACATTTTCCCATTGCTGGTTCCTCTATTCTGTATCGATTCTGGCAGCCCTGTTTGGCTCAATCATCGATCTCGTAATCATCGGCAACTTCCTTGACGATGATTGCGTTGCTGCTACAGGAATTGCAGCCCCACTATTTTTTCTCTACATCGCGATTGCATCAATGTTTTACTCAGGTGGCCTTACGAGGATTTCCTATCATCTTGGTAAATATGACGCTGATATGGCTAATCGTATTTATACCCGAACCATGATATGGGGGAGCTTTGCCGGTATCGTTTTTTCTGCGGTGGGCCTGTTATTTCCAGAACAGCTGGCCCAGATACTGGGCGCCGATTCCTATCTGTTGCCATTAGCTGCCACCTATGTCCGCGGCCTTTCCTTTGGTGCATTTCCCATTATTCTGGCAACTATTCTTTTTATGTATGCAACGATTGCCAAAGCAGAAAAAACCGCTTCTTTTAGCATCTTTCTTATTTGTGCCATTAATATTACAGGTGATCTGGTCTGTGTCTATTGCGACTTAGGGTTGGTGGGCATCGCTTTAAGCACTGCCTTATCTTACTGGATCGGTTTTTTTGTTTTTTTTAAACATTTCCGCAGCCATGATTGTCCACTTCAGCTCGTCCATACATCCATCAGTTCCGAGGAACGTCATTCCATCTTAAAGATCGGTCTGCGCTCTGTGATGGAAAATATCAGTGATTTTCTCCGTCCGCTTGTCTGTAATCATCTGCTTACGGCCTCAGGTATTGCTGCATTCGCTATACAAAATAATTTTACGACACCACTTTTTGCACTGTTGACAGGTGCCACCCAGACATCTCTTCTTCTGAATAGTATGTTCTTCGGAGAACGCAATAAAGAATCCTTGCTTGCGGCTATACGATATGCCTTGAAGATTAGTCTCTTCTGTGGTCTGGTTCTCGGATTACTCACCTATGACTATGCCCCGGTCTTTTGCTCCATATATGATATTAAATCTGATGAAATATATATCAAGAGTATCACAGCAATGCATTGGTTTGCCTTAAGCTATGCTTTGTTATTCCTGAATACTACTTTGATTACTTGTTATCAATCCACGAATCAACAAGATGTCACCAACACATTCTCTCTGTTGCACGAACTGCTGTTGCCAATTCTTTCCGTACCTGTTTTAGCGCTGTTATTCGGTGAAGATGGTATCTGGATGTCTGTAGCTGTCAGCGAGCTGATTTTCCTCCCCGTAATATTCATCTATGCTAGCAAGAAACTAGGGCGGTTTCCCCGTTCTTTGGAAGAGCTGCTGCACCTCCCAACGGATCTGGATTTCTCAATCGAACTGACACTGGAAATTCCCAATACCGATAAGAATATTTCGATGTTGGCAGAACACACCTCGATGTTCCTGATGCGAAATGATATTTCTAAACGCTTAAGCAACAATGTCGCACTATGCCTGGAAGAAATGGCTGTCAATATCATGACCGAAGAACGCATCGGAAAAAAGCCCGTAGTCATATTTGCCCGCATCGTCGTCGATCATTCCACTGTTTTATTCCGCCTGAGTTACGCAGGTGGAAAATATGATCCTTTTGATGTGACTGAATCCGATGATCTATTCAACAATATCGGCATACGCCTGGTTAAGAAAATTGCTTCACGAATCGTTTATCAGTATACGATGGACCAGAACTATATCCTGATTGAACTATCGAGTGCCAACGCTCCATAATTTCTATAATGGTATAAATTCAGGCATTTTCTGGGCACGTTTTTAATGAACCGGCTATAACAGTATGTATCATACGAAAAAGCTTAAGGACCACAGATTATCGTGGCCCTTTTATGCTATAATAAAGGAAAAATAACGTGGGTGGTGGCGATCATGATAGATACAGAACGTAAAAAGGCAGCAAAACGATTCGTTCTTGATTGGAAAGACAAAGGCTATGAAAAAGGCGAAAGCCAGCCATTTTGGCTGACGTTGCTTCGTGATGTCTATGGGGTAGAGCACCCGGAAAAAGCTATCCGATTCGAATCAGAAGTAAAGCTGGACAACACCAGCTTCATTGACGGCTATATCGATGCAACCCACGTCATGATAGAACAGAAAGGCCGGGAAAAAGATTTGACCAAGCCAACCAAACAATCTGATGGCTCTCTGCTCACACCGTTCCAACAGGCACAGCGCTACTCTGCCGCTTTGCCGTATTCGCAGCGCCCCCGCTGGATTGTGACCTGCAATTTCAAGGAATTCCAGATTTGGGCAAAGAATACTATCGTCTTGATTTTCTAGTAAAGACCGAAAATATCCACATATAATGGTATCATAAATTCAGACATTTTCTGAGCACGTTTTTAATGAATCGGCTATACTGTATTTATCATACGAAAGAAGGTTCACATCATGTTTGCTGCGCAATTGGAAGAAGGGATTTCTTAAAAAGGTTTCCGTCGGATTTGACGATTCTCGGGAAGAAAACATCAAAGAAAAATTAGAAGCGGAACGCAAAGAAAAAGCCGCCTATGCCAATAAGTTTGGCCAGCTCACCATGCAGGTGGACTAGCTGAAAAAAATCTACAGAAATACTTGGACCTGACTACGATTGACTGGTGCAGCCGCTGTATTGTTGGCGGGGAAGTCGATGACACTTTGGATACGCGAATGGTGATTGCTGCGTTGCGTAAGGCCTTCAAAGTAGCCAAACCACTCATCCTGAATTCTGACCAGGGATGCCAATTTACCAGTGCAGAATATATGGAATATTTACGTGTCAACAGAGTGCGTCAAAGTATGGATGGAAAGAGCCGTTGGGCCGATAATATAATGATAGAACGTTGGTTCCGCAGCTTCAAGTATGAAGAAGCGTATCTGACCCAATATGCTAATATCAAAGAGGCAC
>Ga0163159_1003140_pt1 | contig 12732 bp, 11 predicted proteins | sample BioMet9_FD_108702 | JGI IMG/M metagenome (GOLD analysis project Ga0163159, IMG submission 108702) | Microbial communities from bioreactor (seeded with sewage sludge) at Lawrence Berkeley National Lab, California, USA - Biofuel... | ecosystem: Engineered > Bioreactor > Anaerobic > Unclassified ... | reverse complement strand
CTTCCGGATCAAGCTCGTCCAACTTATGAAGAAGTGTGTCCAGCAGTTCGCGGTCCTCCATTACGGATTGAGCGCTGGGCCTGTCATCCGGAAGATCTTCAAGCCAGCTTTTTTCGTTGCCATTTTCGTCGGTGACAGTGTAATCAAGGGAAAGTTCATCGCCACCCTTGTGAAAACGGCAGGTGCAGCAGTCCATATCACAGAGATAACGCTTACTGGCCGGGCAGATGCAGCGGCCGTGCTCCTGTTGGCGGCGACGGTAGGCGTTGACGTCACGGTAATAGTTGTCGAAATCGGTCTTGCTGACTGGTACCCATTGATGCAGGTCTTTAAGGTAGATTTTGCGTTCTGTAGATTCGTTGTCATTGATTTTCATAGAGATTCCTCCGTTTGTCGTTTCTCGAAACGGAGGAATCTGCAGAGCTGACCTAAAAATGGCAATAGCAATGTTCGCGGATTATGTGTATGAAAAATCATCTGCAGCTTATTCGAATAAAATTCTATTGATCGACGCTGATGATCTTCAAAGCGTCACGGATTACTGCGCCAATTTTTCAGCACACGGTTTTCAAATAATCCATTTCGCTGACGATCTGGCCTTCCGCGTAGAACATGATGATGCGATTAACAGCAGCGACGAAAAGTGCGTACTGATTGTAAAACCAGACGTCTATATCCCGTATGATATTCACAGGCGCTTTCGGTGCTTTGAAGTTTCGCTCTCGAACCTGTTTCCAGACTTGAATTCATCAGCTATTCGGGACGCCGGAAATATCAATCTCGATTTATTGTGCATGGCCTATCAGCGCAACTATGCCAATTTAAAAATGTATCCAATGACGCAGCAGTTTTTAAAGAACAAAGTATACAGCCACGATAATATAGCTGCATATCTTCAGGAATGTCAGAATCAACTTGCTGAATCAGTCTGCTCTGCAAAGACCTATCAGGACTGGTTCCGAGTGGCTAATCTAAAATCAGCAATGGATGTAATGTCGGTTAAGTACGACATTACAATCTCATCCGGACAGGAACAGGAAACATTCAAGCAGTTTGTACTTGCCAGTTTCGGAAAGCTTTCCACGGCAATCAACAAAGATGGACCGGTACTCGTAAGTCGGGCGATGGAATACATGCACGGGAATAGCGACAAGTTTGCAATAATTGTTATGGATGGTATGTCGGAATTCGACTGGCACATTATTGCGGAAGGATTCACAGGCATACACTACGAAAAGTCAGACGCCTTTGCAATGATCCCTACTACGACATCTATTTCACGTCAATGTCTTCTCTCTGGCAAATATCCGGTACAGCTGTTGGCACCGTGGAAACAAAGCAAGGAGAAAACAGAATTTCTTGATTGCGCTCAAAAGCTCGGATTTACTGAGGCACAAATCGGATATGAGCGCGGTTATGAAGCGGACTTTGTTGCATCGGTAAAGTGTGCAGCGGTCATCATAAATGACGTAGATGATATGGTGCATGGGCAAAAGCAAGGACGCATAGGCATGCTCAATGACATCTCCGTTCTTTCAAAGCAAGGCCAACTTTTGAATTTGACGAAGCGTCTTCTGAGTAAAGGCTTTGATGTTTATATCTCTGCGGATCATGGAAACACTCCGTGTACCGGCATGGGAAAATTGATGAAGACAGGTGTGGAAGTTGAGACAAAAAGCAGACGAATGATCGTGCTGCGTGATTTTGCGGATAAACAAACACTTGCCGACCAATACGAACTAATTGAATATCCGAAGTATTATTTGAGCAAAGAATTTGACTATCTGATTTGTGACGTAGGCCGCTCATTTGATGCAAAGGGTGAAGAAGTGATGAGCCACGGCGGTATAACCGTTGATGAGGTCATCGTACCATTTATCAAGATAAAGGCGGACGAAAACAATGGCTAAAACTGTAGGACTTTCACGTAATATTAAAATGCAATGGCTAAACAAAGCTGTGGCTTTACTTTATGATAATTTGGAAGAAACGGAATATAAAAGTGCTCTGAACGAGTATCTTGGCTATGAAATTGGAAGCGCCATTAATATAAGGAAAACCCGCGAAATACTAATGCATCTATGGTTTTACAAGGATGATGAAACAAACGACATCCGAGAACTGGGGCTTTCTTTAATCTGCGCATATCCTGATTACGCATTACCAATTCACTGGTGTATGATTCTTATCACATACCCGGTGTTTGCTGATGTATGCAAATTAATCGGCCGTATTTCTGATTTTCAGGAGGAGATCACATTAGCGCAGCTCAAACAAAAGCTGTTTGATGAGTGGGGTGAAAGAACAACGCTGTTCCATTCCACGGACAAGATCATCACGACCATGAAGGACATGGGCGTGCTTTCTTGCGAAAAGCCCGGAAAATACCACATACAAAAGTATCCGATAAGTAACGAACAGATCGTTAATTTTATGCTGTTAGTAGCAATAAAAGTGGGCGGAAATAGCTGCTATACTCTTTCCGACCTTACGAACATAGGCGTTCTGTTCCCTTTTGAATATCGAGTGAATAAGGAGCAGCTTATTACAGATGATCATTTTGTGATCAACAATTTCGGTGGACAAATAACAGTAGCATTAAAATAAAACGAGGAGGATTTCATATGCCAGCAGTAATAGTGAAAAAAGAAGAAAAAGTTGCCTCAGTTTTTGCAGCAATGAGTAATCCGGATGATATTCAAGAATTCAAGACCAAGTTCAAAGAAATGTACCCAAAGGAATGGCAGCATATCATTGCCGTTTATCAAAAAGAGGAACGTGCAGACACCAAGCATAAAGGTCACCCGATGCCGGAGCCGGAAAAATATCTCGAAAACACATATAAAGTCGCACGTAATAAACGGTGAGCAGAACGTCAGAGCGAAACGAAGAACCTTTTAATTTTGCCACACTTTTTAATTATTCCTCGGCTGCCGATTTTGCAGGGTAAGTAAATCTCAGATAGGCAGCCAGCACTACGAACCAAATAAATAAAAAAAGCTCCCGAAGCTCGCATCACAAAGGTGCGGAACCTCGGAAGTCCTTGTTTTATGGCCTTTTTCGGCACTTGCTGCCGGGGAAGGCTTTTTTCTGTTTGTATCAAAGACGGTATCTTTATAGACCCTGCCTGCGGGTCCGGCTCCCTGCTGCTGAAAGCGGAAAAAATTCTGGGAAGGGACGCCATCCGCAACGGCTTTTTTGGGCAGGAGATCAATATCACCACCTACAACCTATGCCGCATCAACATGTTCCTGCACGATGTCGACTTCGATAAATTTAGTATTGCCTGCGAGGATACGCTGACCGCCCCGCAGCACTGGGACGACGAGCCGTTTGAGCTGATCGTATCCAATCCGCCGTATTCCATCCACTGGGCCGGGGACGAAAACCCGCTGCTCATTAATGACCCCCGTTTTTCTCCCGCGGGCGTCCTTGCGCCGAAGTCCAAGGCGGACATGGCGTTCATCATGCACAGCCTATCATGGCTGGCCTCCAACGGCACGGCCGCCATCGTCTGCTTTCCGGGTATTCTGTACCGCGGCGGCGCGGAGCAGAAGATCCGCAAGTATCTCGTAGACAATAACTATGTGGACTGTGTCATTCAGCTGCCGTCGAACCTGTTCTACGGTACGTCCATCGCCACCTGCATCATGGTGATGAAGAAGAACAAGAACGACAACAAGACCCTGTTCATTGACGCGACGGGCGAGTGCATCAAGGTCACAAACAACAATAAGCTGACCCCGGAGAACATTGAACGGATTGTGGACACCTTTGCCAAACGGTCAGAAATAGCACATTTCTCCCATCTGGCGGCCTACGAGGAAATCGTGGGGAACGATTATAACCTTTCCATTTCCACCTATGTGGAGGCGGAGGACACCCGCGAGCGGGTGAACATAGTAAAGCTGAACGCGGAAATTGAAGAAATCGTACTACGCGAGGATGAGTTGCGGAAAGCCATTCGAAACATCATAGATGAGATCGAGGTGTGAAGATGAAAAGACTGCAGATTCCATTTAGTGCGCCTTTAAACCATCTTGATACCGAGAACCAAACATACGGATGCCGACAGAACAACTCTGATATCTGTGCAAACAATAGTTTGCCCGGTGTCTGCGCTTTTGCATCGGATGATTGCATTTGCAGAAAACCATCCCGCGCTTGGAGGAAAAAATACAATGAACTCAAGGAGACGGAGCAATGAACAAATTAAATGATTTAATTTGTAAGCTTTGCCCCGATGGAGTTGAATTCAGAAAAGTTAAAGAATTGGCTGAAGTTGGGACGGGAAGTAGTAACAGAAACGAATCATCTGAGGAAGGCCTATTTCCGTTTTTTGTTCGATCTCAATATATCGAGCGGATGGATAGCTATGAGTATGATGAAGAGGCGATTATCATACCGGGCGAGGGCGGCATAGGCGACATTTTTCATTATGTCAATGGGAAATATGCCCTTCATCAACGGGTATATCGTATTCATTTCATAGAAGATAATATTAATGTTAGGTTTGCTTTTTATTATTTTTCTGCATACTTTAAACCATTTATTATGAAAAAAGCGGTTACAGCAACGGTAACATCAATTCGTAAACCAATGATTGAAGACTTTGCTATTCCCGTCCCCCCTCTGCCGGTGCAGAGTGAAATTGTCCGTATCCTGGACAATTTCACGGAGCTTACAGCGGAGCTTACAGCGGAGCTTACAGCGGAGCTTACAGCCCGAAAAAAGCAGTATGAATATTATAGAGATGAACTGCTGACCTTTGGGAAAGATGTAGAGTGGAAGACCATTGGGGAAATAACCAGAATTTTTTCCGCATCTAGGGTCCACAGAAATGAATGGACCTCAGAAGGAGTTCCATTCTTTCGTTCGAGTGATGTGATCTCAACTTTTAACGGTGTCGATAATTCTCGTGGAAGGGCATATATATCATTTGAATTATATGAGGAATTGGCTGCAAAATCAGGAAAAATCCATAACGATGACATCCTAATAACCGGTGGTGGAACCATTGGCATCCCTTACATTGTTCCTAATGATGATCCTTTATACTTCAAGGATGCTGATTTGCTTTGCATTCAACAATCTTCTCAGGTGAATAGTAGATTTTTATATCACTATTTTTTGTCAACTAAGTTCAGAAAATATTTAGGAAATATCACGCATGACGCAACAATTGCTCATTATACTATTTCTCAAATATCAACAACACCCATTCCTGTCCCACCCTTGGTGGTTCAGGAGCATATAGTATCGCTTCTTGATCGCTTTGACATCCTCTGCAACGACATCACCACCGGCCTTCCTGCCGAAATTGACGCCCGCCAAAAGCAATATGAATACTATCGCGACAAACTGCTGACTTTCAAAGAACTGTCCTAAAGAGGTGAACGTCGTGCCGTATTTTAACATTGTGGCCGAAACATCGGAGAACACCGTTGTCACGGAATATGAGCCGGTCAAGGCCCGTTCCGACAGCTACCAGAGCGAGGCGACGCTGGAAAAGGAATTCATCCGGCTTCTTTGTGAGCAGGGCTATGATTATCTGCCCATCCACACGGAGAAGGACTTGACCCGGAACCTCCGCGGAGAGCTGGAGGAGCTGAACGGCTATGCTTTTTCCGACACCGAATGGGAGCGTTTCTTTTCGGATGCCGTCGCCAACCCCAACGAGCATATTGTGGAAAAGACCCGCAAAATACAGGAGGATTTCGTCCAGGTGCTGAAACGGGACGACGGTACTTCCAAAAACATTACGCTCTTTGATAAAAAGAATATCCACAACAACCGCTTACAGGTCATCAATCAATACGAGGTCGGCACGGATGACGGGGCAAAGCATGACAACCGCTACGATGTGACGGTACTGGTGAACGGTCTGCCCCTGGTACATATCGAGCTGAAGCGCCGGGGCGTGCCCATCCGGGAGGCGTTCAACCAGATCAACCGCTACCAGCGGGATTCCTTTTGGGCGGGCTGCGGTCTGTTTGAATATGTGCAGATCTTCGTCATCTCCAACGGCACGAACACCAAGTATTACTCCAACAGCACGCGCTGGAACGCCATCAAGGATGCGAAGTCCGGCAGCGCCAAGAAGGAAAAAACGAGCAACAGCTTTGAATTCACCTGCTTTTGGGCAGACGCCAACAACCGGGTGATCCCGGACCTGATCGACTTCACAAAGACCTTTTTTGCAAAGCACACCATTTTGAATGTGCTGACCAAATACTGCATTTTCACCTCTGAAAATATGCTCATGGTCATGCGCCCCTATCAGATCACCGCCACGGAGCGGATTCTGAACCGTATCGAAATCGCCAACAACTATAAAAAATACGGCAGCGCGGCGGGCGGGGGCTACATCTGGCACACCACCGGCTCCGGCAAGACGCTGACTTCCTTCAAGACGGCAAGGCTGGCCTCCCGGCTCCCCTACATTGACAAGGTGCTGTTTGTGGTGGACCGCAAGGACCTGGATTACCAGACCATGAAAGAATACGACCGCTTTGAAAAAGGAGCGGCCAACAGCAACACCAGCACGGCGATTCTGAAGAAGCAGCTGGAGGATGACAACGCCCATATTATCATCACCACCATTCAAAAGCTGGCGACCTTCATCAAGAAGAACCCCGGCCATGCCGTATACACAAAGCACATTGTGATCATTTTTGATGAGTGCCACCGCAGCCAGTTTGGTGATATGCACACGGCCATCGTCAAGAATTTCAAAAAATATCATTTGTTCGGCTTCACCGGGACGCCGATTTTCGCGGTCAACTCCGGGAGCGGAAAGAACCCCGAGTTCTTCACCACCGATCAAACCTTTGGCGACCGGCTGCACACCTATACCATTGTGGATGCCATCAACGATAAAAACGTCCTGCCGTTCCGTGTGGACTACATCAAAACGATGGATGCCGAGCCGGATATTGACGATGAACAGGTCTGGGACATCGACCGGGAAAAGGCGATGATGGCGCCGCAGCGGATCGGGCTTGTGACGAAGTACATTCTGGAGCATTTCGACCAGAAAACCTACCGTGGCGACAAGACCTATATTTTCAATTCTCTGACCAACATCACGGAGGTGGCGTCCGCCGAGCGCGGCGCTGTGGAAGAAATCAAGCAAAAGCAGCGTATCAGCGGTTTTAACGCCATCTTTGCCGTGGCGTCCGTGCCGATGGCAAAGCTGTACTATCAGGAGTTCAAAAAACAGATGGAGGCGGACCCGACAAAGCGCCTGCGGATTGCCACCATTTTCAGCTATGGCGCAAACGAAGAAGAAACAGACGGCATATTGGACGAGGAAAATTCAGAGGATACCTCCGCCCTTGACCAGAGCTCCCGCGACTTTCTGGACGCCGCCATCCGGGACTATAACGCGATGTTCCACACCAACTACTCCACCGACGGGGACAAGTTCCAGAATTACTATAAAGACGTGTCCCTGCGGATGAAGAACAAGGAGCTTGATCTGCTGATTGTGGTGAATATGTTCCTGACAGGCTTTGACGCCACCACGCTGAACACGCTGTGGGCAGATAAGAACCTGAAAATGCACGGCCTCATCCAGGCATTCAGCCGGACGAACCGCATCCTCAATTCCATCAAGACCTTTGGCAACATTGTGTGTTTCCGTAACCTGCAAAAGCGTGTGGACAGTGCCATCTCGCTCTTTGGGGATAAGAACGCGGGCGGCGTCGTGCTGCTGCAGAGCTTTAAGGACTACTATTACGGCTATGAATCCGCAGACGGCAAGCAGATGCCCGGCTATGCGGAGATGATGGGGGATTTGGCTGAAAAGTTCCCGCTGACGGAGCCGCAGATCACCGGGGAACAAAAACAAAAGGATTTCATCATTCTGTTTGGCGCTATCCTGCGCATGCGGAATCTGCTGCAGTCCTTTGATGAATTTCAAGGCAAGGAGCTGATCACCGAACGCGATTTGCAGGATTACCTTGGCCGATATCAAGACTTGCGTGATGAATGGAAACGCAGGCGTGAAGCCGGGGAAAGCACGGATATTACGAATGATATCGTGTTTGAGATAGAACTGATTAAGCAAATCGAGATCAACATTGATTATATTCTGCTTTTGGTGAAAAAGTATCATGGCACCCAATGCAAAGATAAAGAAGTGCTCATCACCATCAACAAGGCCATTGACGCAAGCCCCGAGCTGCGCAGCAAGAAGCAGCTCATTGAAACCTTCATCGCGGGCGTCAATGATATAGACGATGTTCTGTCCGAATGGCACAATTACGTTGCAGCGCAGCGTGAGCATGACCTTGAAAACATTATTACCGAGGAAAAGCTGAAGCCGGAGGATACCCGCAGATTCCTCGATAACGCATTCCGGGATGGGGAAATCAAAACGACCGGAACGGACATCGACAAAATCATGCCGCCCGTGTCCCGTTTTGGCGGTGGTGGCAGGGCCGAGAAAAAGCAGGGCGTCATTGATAAGCTGAAAGCCTTCTTTGAAAAATACTTCGGGATTGTGTGAGCAGCGATAGATATCAGATTATTCAGAAACAAGTGGAAAGTTTACTCCTAAGTTTACCCATAAGCGATTAAATAAGCACAAATCCGGATAACCGGGGCTCGTTTTTAAAACCTTGATATACCACTTTCTGTAGTAGGGATAACATGGTAAAATTATAAAAAACTGTGATCTATAAAATTAACGGTTATACGTATGTGCCTTTTGTGAGGATATAAGATGATATACTATACAACGAGATGTCCACACTGCATGGCGGTGATAAAGTCCCGTTCAACGTCAAAATACTCGGAGGGAAACCCATTAAAAACGTGCACGTCTTGTGGAAAAACATACATTGATAGGGATTGCAAAGAGCCGGCTTTTGAGACATATTATAAAGTCCCAAGGTCACAATATATTTGGTCTGCTATTTTTATAGGACTAGCTATAACATTTTTTATAACAATAATAATTGGTATTCTTAGCAATTTCAACTCATTGATAGTGATAATTGGCGCAGCAGTGGTCTATTCAATAATTGAGATGATTCTTATTTCTACGAGTCTAGATAAATATGAAGAAAGCGAAGGTCTGCGACTTAAAGCTTGGCGAAAATCTGATGAGAGGTTGAAAAATGTTGAATATGCAAATACGTTAAAACAACTAGGATTTCCAGTGCCTGAAAACTATTTGATTAAGAATAAACTGGGAACACAGCCTTTGGACGTACAGCCCATCATCAGTGCTAGCAGCGTTAAATCAGCATCCACTTCGTGTAGACAATCAAAGGGAAAGGCTAACAAGGTTAGAAATGATGATATATGGAGTCGCATGGAGATTGTTCAGCCTCCACCGAAAAATCAAAACACGAGACAAGCCGACGTTATAGGCACATATAACCAAAAGCAAACAGATACAAAGCTGTATTGCCGAAAATGTGGACATTTAATACCAGTTGACAGCATCTTTTGCCCTGCTTGTGGTGAAAAAGTAGTAATAAAATAGAGCATCGATGGAAAAGCAACTTATCTACTGTGCGTTTTCTTGGAGGACAACATGGGATTCTTCGATAAATATAAACAAAAACTTTATGCTTCAGAAGTGCTCGAAAACTTTGCAAAAATTTACTCTGATATGTCTATGGGAAAATGTCAGATGCTTGAACCGATAAAATACATAAAGTTTGATGATGCTTTAAAATATGTAGATGAAAGTGGGAATGGTTATATCAAATTGACCTGTGAAGATGATTATTATTGGCTTTATGAAATCTCTAACGAAGCTGACAACCATTTGAAGTTTAAATTAAGAAGAAGCAAGGAAATACCTGATGACGTGCGTTTCTTTGGAGCTTCTCTTGATCTAAGCTGTGTTTTTAGCAATCATCTTTTTCAAGTAAGCCGTAGGCAAGTTTTTTCTTGCCCAAATGGACTGAGATGCACAGATATTTCTTCTGGTAGGACAGAAGTGTTTTCCTGCTTTAGGGAAAGCGCAAACTGCAGGGGACATTTTTGGTCTTTTGATTATATAAATGATATGTATATTAGCACCGGAAATCGCTTGCAAATCGATATTGGCAGAATGAATTGCGGTTTTACGGATATGGTTGATAAGAATTACAATAATGTAACAGACTATTCTTTGTTTGTTGATTTTATTCTGGACAAGGCCTGCTTCGTAAAATTTGATGTTAAAGACAAGAAATCAATTGTTGATAACTTGCTAGGGCAAATCGAGGCTGAGCAATATTTGGCACGGAAAAAAGCAAATGCCCAGAACCCTGAGATAGCGCCCGCTTCAAGTGTTGGAAATACATCACAAAAGATGAACAATGCAAATGGTGTAAAAAAAGTGCCTGATATGGAAAGCAAATTGGCTAAAAAACCTGCAAAGGCTAACGCTGACAATGACAATTTAATTATGGATACCGTTCAGCCTTCATCTGAAAAGCCAGTAGCCACGAAAGGAAGAGAAGCACTGAGGACTATAAAAGATGACCCGAAGCAGTTAACTACTAAGCTGTTTTGCCGCAAATGCGGAGCTTCAATTCCTGTTGATAGTATTTATTGTCCAGCCTGCGGGGAGAAAGTTGTAACATAGTTGAGGACGATTATAACCGTTCCTAAGTTTTACCCGATTTACCCCTATTCTTGATAGTGCCACAGCACATGATAACGGAAATGTTTTACTTTCGCGAAATGCACTTATTAAATTATAAGCACCGCCAATGCCCGCAAGACTTGAAACGTCTAATCCAGTAAAATTTCTGGTATTCCAGCTGCTTGTGGCACCCCTGAGCCTCCGGCTTACTATGGAAAGCCTGTGTCCACACTAACCGGAAAAATTTTCACTGGTAACAGCACGAAAACAACGGGAGTTACTTGGAACTCACCTGATACTGCCTGTTAGCAGAAGAGAGTAATATAAAAACAAGGCAGCGTAAACGATGAAAAAATTATCTCAACTTTTTAACGTTAACCGCTAATATTTTTTTACCCCATTTACCCCAAAGTTTACCCCAATCAAAATAATTTCAGATAAAGTCCGAAAAATTTGGAAAATCAAAAAACATTGAAATTCAACGGAAATAAGCATGAAATAAATTTTAATAAATCCCCTTAAAACAGCTAGAGAATAATTCGAATCTCTCCTTCTCCGCCACAAAGGTAGTCAGTCAATGATACAAATTGACTGACTACCTTTTAATTTTGCCTATTAGAAAAGCCAGTAATACAAGGGAAAAGCGAGACAAGGGGGTGCAAAAAGCCCGTCCTGTCTCGCTTTTTTTGTTTTTCAATGACTTGCAGTAATTCGATGACAATAATTTTTTGCACCCCTCCTCAAACGGCAACAGAGGAATAATTAAATTGTATAGGGCAAAATTAAAAGGTGTTATTCACCGTCAGCAGAACCGGCGCTTGCGATATACTCGTCATATCCGATTTGCCAAAAACACATATCGATAACTTTCATTTGCGGATAATCAATCCACCCCTGCGACATTTCGGCTCTGCATTTCTCAAATACGTCGCTGTGTTCCTCATAAAAAAGGCAAAGTTTCTTTATGGATTGCTTGGAGAACAACGCAGAAGATGCTTTACAGTATTTGACTGCCGAACAGAAGAAGCGGTCATACGCCGGGACACAACCCATTGTTCCCATTAGGATTGTCGTTATAAGGACATCGGAGATGCCTACCGAAGGGGCTGGTTTATTAATCGACAGGTTTGCAGCTATTCGGATTTCGCTGTACAGTTTCTTTAATTTTTCAGATAGCATGAAAAGTGTGGTTAAATTTCCGGTCTGTATAAGTGTGATACATTTGATACCCCACAATTGTCGGTACTGTGGTTTAAACAATTCTTGAATTGCTGGGATATGTACCATGTAATCGCGCTGCAGGAGAAAAGAAGAGCCTCGATACATTCCCCAGCTTGCAAGATAAAAAGACAAATGCAGTGACAAATAGTCAAGGTCTTCTGCTGTTAGTTCTTTATCCTTGTACTTTGAGAAAACGCCATAGCAATGCTCCCATGACTGGTAGCGCCCGTGTATATCCGTATGTACCATATCGTAGTAGCGCATGCCGCTCTCGATTATTGTCTGCAAATTATTAGACATGATGTACCTCCCACGATTATGGCTGTTCCGTCTTTTCCAAGTGCTTAAGCGATACGCCATCTGCTGTTTTCCATAGTTCATTGCCGTTCAAGCTGGAACCGCCAACGAAGGCGGCAGCGGTGGACGGGCTGGTGAACAGCAAGTCCTCGGTGAGGATGTGATTGCCGTCGATTTTGTCTTTGTATCGCGTCCGCAGCTTCACTACATTTTCGGGGCAGCTTTTCTGCCATTCAGACACGACCGCACTGCCTTTGAACACAACGAAGCCTTCGCTTGTACGGCGACCTGTGGCTTTGAGGTTTGTACGATTGAAATAAAGCATAGGTTCGTCGTCTACAGCGGTGTTAGCCACAGGTGCAGGTTTGGTGGCGACAAGCGGCTCGAAAACTTTGTGCCCCAGCGTTCCCATAACAATACGGGCGTAATCGACAAACTCTTCAATACCGACTTTACGCGGGCACTTTAAAATGCTGCGCACACTGTCGGATGGGTATTCAAATGGAGGTTACTCAATGTCCGATAAAGTCTTTATCCCCGAGCAAGCGGGCGCTCCCGATGCCGTAACCTGGCATCCGCCTTTCCCGCCATGCCCTCCGGGCCCCCGCGGCCCCGCCGGGCCT
>Ga0163159_1003129_pt1 | contig 12748 bp, 10 predicted proteins | sample BioMet9_FD_108702 | JGI IMG/M metagenome (GOLD analysis project Ga0163159, IMG submission 108702) | Microbial communities from bioreactor (seeded with sewage sludge) at Lawrence Berkeley National Lab, California, USA - Biofuel... | ecosystem: Engineered > Bioreactor > Anaerobic > Unclassified ... | reverse complement strand
TGGCAACCGGATGGATGTGGTCGGTCACGAATCGGCAGTCCGGGAAGGCTCGCGACAGCCGGTCCACGAGCGATTCGTCATCCGTTCCGAGGAAATCGTCGATGCAGAAGAGCTCTATGAACATGATGCGCGGAACCGGGTTCAGCGTGCGCAAGAGCTCGCCGACCGCTGCTTCAATAAGGTCCTCGTAGCTGCCCGAGACGACATCGGCCTGCGTGATGCGCAGAAATGTGACTTCTTCTATATCGCCATATTCCCGCGCGTGGATTGCGTGTCGGCGCATGCACGATGAGGGCCCCACGTACAGCGTATGGCTTTCCGGAATGTGCGGGACCGTATGGTTGCGCGGGATTTCCGGCAGCCGGCATGAGAGCATGCTCATCGCGCATCCTCGCAGATATCCAGCATACGTTGCGCGAGCGCTCGATAGACGTCGGCAGCAGCGCTTTCGGGGAACGCTTCCATCAGCGTCTTGCCTTTAGATTCCGCCTGCTGGATCAGCGGCTCCCTCGGCACGATGCCCACGATGCGCGTGCCCTCTTCCTCGGCAAGCTCCGCGACCAGCCGTTCCTCGTCGGCGACGTTTCTCGAATTGATGATCAATCCCCCGAGCCGCGCATACCCCCGCGACTTGAAGTTCTTGAGCGCCAGCATGATGTTGGCTGCCGCATAGAGAGCCATCTTCTCGCCAGATGTGACGATGAAGACGAAGTCGGCGTAATCCTTGCGAAGCGGCATGGCGAAACCTCCGCAGACGACATCGCCGAGGACATCGTAAAGGACCACGTCGGGCTGGTACGTATCGTAGGCGTCGAGCTCGTCGAGCTTCTCGAATGCGGTGATGATGCCGCGCCCCGCGCATCCGATGCCAGGCGTCGGGCCCCCTGCCTCGACGCAGCACACGCCCGCCGTGCCCTGCGTGACGATGGCGTCAAGCGTCACCTCTTCGCCGCTCCTGATGACGTCGAGCACTGTGTTCACGGGCTTTCCTCCGGTTAGAAGGCTCGTCGAATCGGCTTTCGGGTCGCATCCGATCTGCATGACGCGCCGCCCCGACTCCGACAAGGCCACGGCAAGATTCGCGGCGGTGGTCGATTTGCCAATGCCGCCCTTCCCGTAAATCGCGATCTTGATCATTCTCCAGCTCCTTCTCGATGCGACAGCCGGACGCTGCACGATGGCTTTCTAAATGTGGCGGCACGCGCAGTACGATGGCCTTTGCCACGACAGTTCTGCGCAGGATGACGGCCATGTTTGCGCGTACGTTTCCAGCATGCCATTCGGGGACATCGGCTCGCCGGTGCCATTCGGCCCGAGGATGGTAGATGTTGCCCTTATTATACGGTGCGCACTATAGTTGATGACAGATTATTCGCCATGGAATCTCGTATCTATTGCAATTGCAACAAAGCGCAAGCCGCAAAGTCCCATCTACGGAAAACGCATGCATCGCCACTGACCAGTCCTCGAGCATGCCGATTGCCAGAACCGCGGGCACGATCAGCGGGCGCGATCGGGATGATGGCGATGAACTTGAGGATGACCGAAGATATTACCCTTCGAGCGCCTTGCCGAGGGCAGCGAACAAGACGGCGGGGTCGATGGGCTTCGCGACGTGCGCATTCATACCCGCGTCGAGGCTTTCCTGCACGTCATCGTCGAAGGCGTCGGCCGAAAGCGCGATAATTGGCACGCATGCGGAATCTGCGCGATTCATCTGGCGAATAGCGCGCGCGGCTTCGAGTCCGTTCATCACGGGCATGCGGATGTCCATGAGAATTGCGTCGAAACCACCTAGCTCGCTTTCAGCGAAAAGGCGGCAGGCAACCTGACCGTTCTCGGCACACGTCACTATCATGTCCCGCTGCTCGAGCAGCATCTTGGCGATCTCCATGTTCATCGCGTTGTCCTCTACAAGAAGCACGCGGCGTCCTTTGAGCGTACGGTCCACAGGCGCGTTCGAAGCGACCCGCGCCTGACCTGCGTCTGCGCGTGGGAAGTCGAGGCAGACGGTGATGCGTGTGCCTTTCCCGAGTTGGCTTTCCACCTCGATGGTGCCGCTCATCATGTCCACGAGTCGCTTCACGATCGAAAGACCCAAGCCCGAACCGGCGATGACGGTGTCGGGGGTCAGTTCCTGCGCGAATGGCTCGAACATCTTCGGAACGAAGTCCGGACTCATGCCCCGGCCAGTGTCGGCCACGGTGATGCGGTCATGTACGCAATCGGCATCGTCATCGACGCACGTGGTGGCATTCAGCGTGACCGTGCCGCCTTCGGGCGTGAACTTGATGGCGTTCGAGAGCAAATTGATGAATACCTCCTGCACGCGCAGAGCATCAGCCTCGACCATCTCGGCTTCTATGTCGTCGTCGAGCACGAAATCGATGTGCTTCTTGTCCATGGCTGGGTGAACGGCCGCCACAATCTTCGCGAGCAGTTCGTGGTGGTTAACGGGAGCCGGTTTCAGCGTGATCATGCCGGTCTCGATTTTGGATAGGTCGAGCGTATCGTTGATGAGCGAGCGAAGCAGGCTGCTGGCCTGACTGATTTTTCCGAGGTAGTCTTGGATCGCGTTGTCATCTGAGGACGTGCGCGCGAGTTCCGTGTAGCCGATGATCGCATTCAAAGGTGTGCGCATGTCGTGACTCGCGTTGGATAGGAACTCCGTTTTCATATCGTTTGCATGACGTGCTTCGAGAAGTGCCGTTTGCAGTTCCTCGGAACGCGCGCGCTCCTGCCTCGTCTCCTCGGTGACGTCGTTTCTGAGGAAGAGGATTTCGGTGTGCTTGCGATCCAGGTAGCGATAGGAATGCTTCTTCTGGAGCATCCTGCCGGACTCATCGCGGCAGGAGAGGATGACGCTGTATTCATCTTGTCCGCTCAATGCATGGCTAACCGTTTCGAACGAGACGTGTTCGAAAGCGCTTTCGCACTCCGCGTCGTCGCATGCGGCGGTGAGCGCCCTTTTCATGACGGTGTCGTAATCGCCTATCTCGAAAAGCGCGGTGCGGGCAGCATCTTGGGACGAGTATTGGTAATGTATCATCCGGGAGCGCGCATCTATGAGGGCGATGTAATCGTATTCGCAGTTGGCGATAGCGGATATGACGCGTTCTTCCTTATCTTCCTTGTCGATGTCGAGAGAGTAGGCAATGGCCTCGATGTCATTGCTGCGCGGGTTTCTCAGCATGCTGAAATAGGTTTTAACCAGACGTGATTCTCCGTTATCGGTCGCGCGATGGTATCTGAGCGAGAGATGCGTGGTCTGCTCGTCGAATAGTTGCAGCAGATGGCTGCGGTTAAGCACTTTTCTGAAGTGTTGGGCTTCGCTGTCATCGGTGATGAGTGAGGCCACTGCATCGAAGAACTCGTCGACGGCGCCTTCTGTGGCAAGGTGCTCGATAAGGGGGGACGATCCGCCCTCGGCGCGGTAGGTATTCCGAGAGAGGTTGAAACGGAAAACGCTGAGGGCATCGGGGCGCACGGCAAGAAGATTCTCCAGCGACCTCTCGTACTGTATGACCTCGTCTTGGAAGTGTGCCATCTCAACGGCGTGGCTCGTCGCGGTGCGCTGCTGGATGGTCACGTAGACGGTCAGCAGCGCTATTGCCTCCGAAATGCCCATGAGAGAGTAATCGGGGAAGAAGTATTGGAGCACCGGCCCGCAGATAGGGAACAGAAAGAACAGGAGGAAAAGGAGCAGATTCTGGCGATGATCCTCGTGTTGGCGTCGTACCGCATTGAACGCGGTACCCGCAACCGCGATGACGAGGAAAAGATAGCAAAACGCGATGAACAGGGGAAACGCGTCGCCTCGGGTGTAGACGCCTGCCGCGTTGAACGCGTAGATGCTACCCGAGAAGAGGTTGGCAACCAGCATGGCTACTTCCGCTGCCGTGCCCGCCGCGAAACCGATCAGCGTTTTTCTCGACGGCAGGTTCCCGTTAAACCAGAGATATGAGTAGAGGGTCCAGAGGAGGCATAGGCACACGAGGAACAGATAGAACAGAAACTGATTGGCGCCCAGCACGACGGTGTCTGCTTTGATTACACGCATGAGGAACAGCGCACCTAGAAGCTCTGTGATCAAGATGCCGGCGCATGTGAAGAGCATGAGGGTATAGAGCGTTTTGCTGAGATAATGCTTGGCTTCCATGAACGCGGAGATGAAGAGAGGCAGTAACACGCAGAGGCCCACGATGGGAGCGAGAAAGTCCTCATATAACGCGAGAGAAGTCGGCACTGGTCAGGTCTCCGAAAGTCCGATATCTGATGGGGCGACAGCAACGATTCTGCCGCCGTTTGGCGACGAACAAACACCGAAACGATGATACGAGAAGTATAACCGTATAATCTTCCTAAATGTCGTAATTGCATGTGAGGTGCAGTGAGTTTCCCGTAAGGAAAGGCATGAACCGTATTCAGGCAAATTATTGTCTGCTCACCGTGAGCATCTGCTGGTCCGCCGAGACCATTCTCCTGAAGAATGTTCCGAGCAGCCTTTCCGCATTTGCCGTCGTCTTTCTCACCAATCTGTTTGCTGCGGTCATCCTGGGCGTCGTGTTCTTCGGGCGGCTGCGCAAGCTCAAGCTGAACCGGCGGGTTATGGGGAATATCGCGCTGCTCGCCGCCATGAACGTGGCCTACAACGTGTTCTACACCATGAGCCTGCGCTATCTGGCCATCCCGACGGCGGTCTTCCTGCGTATGTCAACGTACCTGATCGTGCCTATCGGATTGCTCATTCTGCGAAGGCACGTCGAGCCGCGCACGTGGATTGGCCTCGCCCTCGTGATCGCGGGCATCTTCGTCTCGCTCGGTTCGGGCATCGGCGCGCTTGACCTGACAGGCATCGCGCTGATGCTGGGGTCGTGCACGGTCGAGGCGTGCTACCTCATCCGGCTCAACGACTACGCCAAGGTTGTTGCCTCCGAGCAGATCATCGTGCCGCTGCTGGGCTTCGTTACGCTATTCTCGGGCATCGTCTGGGCGGTGCTCGACCCCAACGGCATGGTCACGCTGGACCTGAGCGCCACAACGTTCGCGAGCTTGCTTATGGATAGCATCTTCGTCTGCTGCATTGCCATGACCTTGAATGTGTTCGCGCAGAAGGTCGCGCTCGTACAGGACGCCGTCATTATCTATTCGCTCCAGACCGTGTTCTCGGTGCTCTTCGCTGCTCTGCTGCCTGGCCTGCTGGTGGATACGGTTCCGCTTTCCGTCACCTCTGTCACCGGGTGTTTGCTTGTGTGCTTGGGCAACATTGCGGCGGAACTTGATTGGCATAAGCTGTTTGGCCGTGGCTCGGGTTCGGCTGGCGCCTCTGGCGGCGGAGCCGGTGGCGGTTCCGGCGTGCCCGGCGATGACGGCGCAGACGCACTTGCGGGACGCGTGCCTGACGAAGGCGGCATGCCCGTGGGGTGTGCGTCGGGGGAAGGCAGCGCCATGCTAGCGGGCACTCCCGATGAAGGCGGTGCGCCATGCTAGCGGGCACCCTCGATGAAGGCGGTGCGCCATGCTAACCGAGCTGTTCGCGCCGTTCAAGAGCCTGAGCAGCTTCAAGCGCATGGTTGTGCTCGTGATTGTCTGCCAGATCTTCGCGTTGCCGTTCTCCGCAATGGAGTTCGTGCCCGTCTTCAGCAACCTGCGCCCAGTGACAGCGCTCATACCCATCTACGGCATTTTCTTCGGTCCGACAGGTTGCTGGGCGTATGCGTTCTCGAACCTGCTCTACGATTTTCTCGCGGGCAAGGTGGTCATCTCCAGCATCGGCGGGTTCGTGGGCAACTTTGTCGCCGCGAGCATGTTCTGGGCATTTTCGCGTCGATTTATCTTTGAAGGTCACCTGCTCGGTTCGGTGAAGACTTTCGCCACCTATACGGCCGTGGCGATAGCGGCGGCGTTCGCCCTTACGGTCATGATCATCTTCTGGATCGCGCTGTTCTACGCGGAAACCGATGCGGTGGCGACCGGGCTGTTCATCTTCGGCAACAACCTGTTCTTCTTCCTCGTGCCCGGTGCTGGCATCGCTATCCTGATGTCCACCGAGTTCGACCGAAGACCTATCGTGTGCGAGAAATCGGATAGTGCGGACGTTTGAGCCTCACACGACGGCGCAGGTCGAGTTTGGACCTCGCTCGACCTGCGCCCACAAGCTAGTATTTTCCGAACTCGCGCGTTGCCTCTTCGTATGCCTTAAGATTTTCGGGATTGGCATTGTCTATGAGCATGTCGGTGTCCATAATGTAGCCACCGCCTTCGGCACAGTCGTCGATTAGCTGCTTGACCTTGTCGCGCACCTGATCCGGCGTACCGGATATGAGAGTCGAAACACTCATGTTGCCGGCCACGCAGGCGACATCCTTGAGGACGGATTTCGCGTATTTCATGTCTGACTGATCCATGTGAACGATACACTTGCCCTGCGGTATCTCGCGTATCGTTTCGAGCCGACTGTCCATACCGCCCTCGAGATAGACGACGGGCACGATGCCATTCTCGACGAGGCCTTCGATGAGCTTGAGCGTGGTCGGCCAGTAAAACTTCCTGAAGTCGTCGACCGACATGAACATTTCAATGCATTTGGTAAGCCAGAGTATCGAGAACGGATTGCCGGTCGCCTTGCATGCGGCCGCATCGGCCTTGATGGCATAGGGCAAGAGCATGTCGCAAGCCTCGAGTACCTTATCAGGTTGGGCGTGCATGTCCATGAGCACTTCGATGGTGCCGCGCATGGTATTGGCAAGCATGTCGAACGGCGGATATCCGAAACCGCCCCAAGCATTCGGAACACCGTACACGTTCTTCATGCGCTCATCGTAGCTTCCAAGAAACCCGTACCATTCCCCGATTTCGCGACCAGCTTTCGCTAAGGTCTCGAACGCGCTCTGCACCTCGGGGTTCGCACAGGCGACGGTGGTGTTGAAGAAACCGAGCCAGCCCATCGTCGGAAACCCGGTCAGATATTGGAGCCCGGAAAGATTTTTGAACGCGCGCGGCGCCCAGGTGTTCATCATGTACCCGGTCGGGTTGGCGATGAGTGCGTCGTACTCATCTTCCCGCATGTATTCGTTCTCCACATACTGATAGGGCGTGGTGTCGGGTGTGCCGTTGCCCGGCCATTTGAGGAAATTCAAGCCAAGCGTATCGAACGCATCCAACGGATACATCTCCACTGGGTCCCAGCTCATATCCGGGTCGTACGTCTCGAAGAACGTGTCGTAGCACTTTGCGCACTCGCCACGATCGCGCATGATGGTGCCGAATTTTGCACCCGTGAGATAGGCGGGGAACATCTGGGTCGACATGAATAGGGGTACTTGATCGGGCTCCTTGAGGGCTACGGCATCCATGATTCGCTTCAGCTTCGTGTCGTAACGTTCCTGCGCGATCTTCGCTGCTGCCTCGTCGGCAGCTGTCGTAATGATTTCAGCCATCGTTATACCTCCTGGGTTTGTTCTTGCGCTAGTTTCTTCGTATTTCCGCTCTCGACCTTTACCCATACGACGGTGCCAATCATGGCGGTGAGGGAACCGATCAGAATCGAAACGATCATCCAGGGATAGACAGAGAAGTCACCACCGCATGCGAACAAGGTGAAGACCGAAGGGAAGTAGAGAGGCAGAATATCCATCACCGTGTTCTTGAGTAGGCCGATATTGACGATGCACAGTGCAGCGGTAACGATCCAGATGCTCAACAACATCGCGGCCCACAGAGGGAGAAACGTGGCAAGCCAGGCGTAGCCATACCAGAATGCAAGCGCCCAGAGAATGCCAAGAGCATAGCTTCCCCAAATGTGAGGCAAGTTCTTGAAGGTGGGACCGTTCATGTTCGTCGTGCAATACCCCACGAACATGCACCAGAGCAGACCACCGATGGGCAGGGGAAGAAACATGTAGAGCATGCACGTGATAGCGCAGGGAAGCGCGCCCCAAATGCTTGTCTTGAACAGCTTGGCGGACATAATCATCTCCATTCGATTTCTAGACCACAGGGAAATCGACAGCTCCGGAACTTTCGATGGCAAAAGCATACGGCGGGGTAAGGGCACGCACAAGAATGCAGATTTTTATGACCTCCTTCTTTTTTTCTGAGTGCGGTAGCCGATAATGATTCTTGGAGGTAACGAAAGCCGTTGAGACGGACGGGAGCGCAGAATGTCGTTGAAACCCGAGAGAGAAGAGAAGTTACGTGCGCAGCTGGCAGAAGTGCAGAATAATCTCGGATTCCTCGAAGCTCTCGCCAACTCGAGTCCGCAGGCGTTCCGGGAAATGTACCGCACGGTAGAGTCTGAACATATCGGGTACTGGGGTGCCGAAAAAGCGCTCGAGATTGTTCGCGGCAAGTGGAACTATTCCATTCTTATGCGGCTTATCAAGAATGGTACCATGCGCTATTCGGAGCTGAAGCACGAGCTCGAAGCGGACGGCATCACTGACTACATGCTCTCGCGTGCGTTGAAATCGCTGATCGAAGATAAGATGGTCACGAAGCGAGTGTATGCGGAAGTGCCAGTCAGAACGGAATACTCTCCTGCTCCGCGGGCGTATCAATACTGGCGCATCATCCTCGAACTCTCGCGTTGGTACAACACGAACGCACGCGACGATCTGCTCGAGGAACTTGAGGGACTGTCTGAGAGTGAGGAAACAGACGAGATGCATCGCGGTGGTTTATAAGTGGCTACGGCAAGATGCTTCTCGAAGATTATTTCGGCTCTTTGCTTTACACCGGCCGCGCGTAGTCCTATATCTGGCGAAGAGCGCTACAAGCTATAACGTTTACGAGTTGCTGCTATAGAGTCTGCGGCATTGGCTATCCTGCCTGCGGCTATATCATCTTCGGCGCGATCGATGGCATGGTAGAGTTCCGCGCGTGAAGCCGCAAGGCACAGCGCGCTATAGCGTTCCGGTGTCATGGCGACAAATGCCCTACGTCCGTTCTTTGCGACAATAATCGAATCTGCAGCTTTTTCGACGGCGCGCGCAAACGTTTCGATGTCATCTGGCTCTTCTGTCGGTATGCGTATGGGCATAGCGGCCTCCGCTTTGATGGGTCCACGATACGCGAATCGTACCATGATCGCGGTACCTTCTAACCTTTGCAGCGGAAGAACCTTCGGGCGATGCGGCGAAGGCAACCAGAAACCGGGCCGAGAGTTTTCGCTCTTGGCCCGGCTTCTTGTTACGTTCTGTCGCTTACGCGAATCGTCTAGTGAACCTGATAGTCGACTGTTGCCTGGATCATCGCGTCGACGTTCTCGTCCTTGGCGTTGAGCGGGCAGTCGCAGCCCGAGCTCACCACGAGGCCGGTGGAGCTGCCCACGTCCTCGATGAGCGAGGTCACGTAGTTGTAGACCTCGTCGGCCGTGCCGAAGGCGAGTTTCGTGGCGGGCACATCGCCCTGCATGGCCATATGGTCGCCGAGGATCTCGCGCGCCTTGCGCATGTCTGTAGAACCGTCGAGCATCAGCAGGCAGGAACGCGCGGGGAGCTCGAGCAGCGTCTCGATCTCGCTATCCCACGGCGAGTCGAAGTGCAGGATCGGCAGCACGTTGCGGTCGATGGCGGCGGTGATGAGTTTGTACTCGTAGGGCCAGACGAATTCCATGAAGGTGTCGTGGCTCATCAGGTTCGGAGCGGCGCGCCAGCCGCCGATCCAGGTGCCGATGGGCTTGATCCGCTCGATGTTGGCCACGAACGTGCTGTAGGTGAACTCAAAGGCCTTGTCCATGGCGGCCTTCACGAGCTCGGGCTCCTCCATAATGTCGAGGAAGAAGTTCATGAGCATGCGCGCGCCGCAGAAGCCCTCGATGGGGGTGCCGGCCAGCGCGCCGTTGATCACGGCCACGTGTCCCTCGGCGGCTATGCGCGAGATAATCTCGGGGCGCCCCTTCGCGGTCTCGGCCATCTTGGTCATCGGGTCGTCAAGCTTCTCCTTCATGAACTTGGAGACCCAGGGGCCGTAGCCCTCGTCGATGATGGTCTGGTAATCTTCCTGCGTCATGCGCTCGCGCTCGTCCATCTGCCAGAGTTCGTCGTCGGGCAGGTCGACGCCCGGCACCTTGATCTTGGAAAGCCACAGGAGCGAGAGGCCGTAGACGTTCTGCACGGGGTTGTGCATCGTGTCGATGCCGGGGTGCGCCAGCAGGAACTTGACCACGGCATCCGTGGCTGTGGGGTTATCGGATATGGCTTGGGCGATCGTTAGCCCTTCCGCGCGCGCGATGTAAGCCGGTCCGCTGTAGGAGAAGGGGATCTTGTCGACCTTCTTCATATGGACGGCGTCGAATGTGCGCTGCAGACGTTCTTCGTACAAACCCATGGCGGTCTCCTTTATCTGCGAGGTTCCAAATTTGTTCTACGCGAAGCATGATAGAGACTGGACAGCGCGAAGGCATCGGCGTAGATTGAGAACAAGAGTGAAATATTTTGTGCATCAGGCACAAGCATATGGCGCATGTGTTTGGTAAATATCGCTTGAAAGTGATGCGCATGGCACACTTTAGTTGGGGGAGGGGCCATGAAGTTCTCGCTCGAACTGCTCAGGGAACGCTTGGGAAGCCTGGGCGAGCGCGCCGTGCTCGTGGACGACGATGGCCGACGGCTCTCGAAGATCCGCCTCGCGCAGGAGGGTATGGGGCAGACCATGCCCGACGCCCTCTATGTAGCCGATGGTTTGCCTGAGGGCTGCGCCGTCGGACCGGAGTGCGCGTTCGTGTTCACGCGGCCACCTGCGTGGCCGTGCGCGGCGCCTTACCTGCTCCTGCCCGACGAGCTTGCCCTGCCCGAGGCGCTCAACGAGGTGACGGGTGCCATCGACTCTCTGGGCGCCGTGCTCGAGGAGGTAGATGCCCTCACGTGGCAGGAGGACGGCCTCCAGAGGATCGCCGAGAAGATCGAGCAGCTCTGCGGCAACCCCTGCTACCTCGTCGACTCCAGCTTCAAGGTCATGGCCATCACGGACAACCCCGAGATGGTGGAGATGAGCATCAACTGGATGCACGCGGCCAAGTACGGCTACCTTTCCTACGACCTCATCGCCAACCTCATCCGCAGCAACGAGCTCTACGACCTCGAGTCGTCGTCTGCAGCCACCATCATCCATTCCAACTACTTCTACGTGCCGTTCATCAACTACAACCTGCGCCAGAGCGGGAGGGTGCAGGGGCACCTGTTCGTCATCGACATGTTCCGGCACATCACGCCGGGCGACCTCGAAATCGTCGACCTCGTCGCGCCCTATGCCCTGCGCGCGATGCTGAACAGCCCGCTGTTCCGCCAGTACAGCGGCTCCTACTACGAGCATTTCGTGGCTGACTGGCTCGAGGGGCGCATACAGGACCCGGTCTACATGCAGCGCCAGCTCGACGCGCTCGCATTCAAGGAATCCGCCCACCCGCTTGTGGCGACGTTCCGGATGTCCTCGCGAAACGAGTTCAGGACGGAGCGGCTCGCGCGCCTGCTCGAGGATTGGCAGGGGTGCATGGCGCTCGCGCACGGCAGCGGCATCGTCGCGATCTTCCAGCTGAAGGATCGCAGCAGCAAGGCGGCGGCGATCGAGCGGATGCGCAAGATCTGCCGCGACGAGCAGTGCCGTGCGGCGGTAAGCGACGTGCAGGACGAGTACCACGACATCCCGCGCGGCTACCGCCAGACTGTCGAGACGCTGCGTATCTGCGACGCGATGGGGCTGGAGGACAGCGTGGTCAGCTACGGCGACGTGGCGGCGTTCCAGCCGTACCTGAACTTCGCGTCAGCGGCGGAGCTCGACGACTTCCTCCACCCGGCCATCACGTTCCTGCAGCAATACGACCGCGAGCACGCCGTGCAGCTGCTGCCCACGCTCGCGGAGTTCCTGAAGAACGACCGCGATGTGCAGAAGACGGCCGCGAAGCTCTTCGTCCACCGCAACACGCTGACCTACCGCATGAAGCGCATCCTCGAGCTCTGCCCGGTCGACCTCGACGACTTCGGCACGCGCCAGCGCCTGCTCGAGAGCATCCTCATCGTCGAGCACTACGACAGGATTGCAAAGAGCATCAAGGACTGACAGCCGAGCAGGTGCATATCAGTGTTTCATGCCCTGTTCCTTCGTCTGCGCTCCGCCGAGAGAGACATACCCGCAGAATCTTATGAAAATACAGAAACATAAAACAATGTAACTTATTCAATTTATATAAGACAAATTCTCCCCGTCCTTCTCTATAGTGGTCATCGCAATCAACTTCGATAAGGAGGGGCGATGGAATCAAGGGAACTTTCTCGAGGGGGATTCATCAAGAACATGGCACTGGTAGGTGCCGGCAGTCTGGCCGCCGGTGGCCTGCTTTCAGGGTGCGCACCAAAGGATGCGTCGGCGGGCTCGAAAACATCGGTGTCTACCGCGAACGGCGAAGCTGCGAGCTCGTCGCAGGGTTTTACCATGAAGGGCTTCTCTGATTGGGCGCTGGCGGGCGGAAACTCCGGAGCTGCAGGCGGCGGCTTTTTCCTTTCGGGCGACGAAAACAAACCGACCGATGACGACATCGACCAGATACTCCAGACGGCGAACACGTACTTCGCCTGCAACGGCTTGACCGGCACGCATTTCGTCGTCGTCAAGGATACCGCCGAGCAGAAAAATCTCCTGGGACACATGAACGTTACAGGGGAGGGCACCGTGACGGTTCTGGTCATGGCGGACGGCCTCAAGGCGCAGGAATACCACCAGGAGCAGTACTTCCCCGGTCTACCGTCCGAGA
>Ga0163159_1003115_pt1 | contig 12801 bp, 11 predicted proteins | sample BioMet9_FD_108702 | JGI IMG/M metagenome (GOLD analysis project Ga0163159, IMG submission 108702) | Microbial communities from bioreactor (seeded with sewage sludge) at Lawrence Berkeley National Lab, California, USA - Biofuel... | ecosystem: Engineered > Bioreactor > Anaerobic > Unclassified ... | reverse complement strand
GCTTGCGTTACTGGATGATGATAAGCTAATCCATCCGCCTTATGAGATGCTTTTTACAACACAAGAGGAAGATGGGTTATTAGGAGCACAAATTGTTCCTTCAGAGTGGTTGACAGGAAAGAAACTTCTTAATTTAGACGGAGAATCAGAAGATGAGATTACAGTTGGGTGTGCAGGTGGTTTTCGTAGCGATGTAATTGTGCATATTAAGAAAGATCGGACTAATAAAAATGACAGAGCAGCTAACATTAAGCTTGAAGGAATGACAGGGGGACATTCTGGTATTGATATTGGATATATGCGTGGCAATGCAAATAAGGTATTAGGTGAAATCCTAGATAAACTTGAGCGCAGATTCAGTATTCGCATAATCCATATTTCAGGTGGCATGAAAATGAATGTTATTCCTAGCTTTGCAGAAGCAAGTATATGCTTTCCGGAAGAAATGACAACAGATATAAATGCCTTTCTTAATGATACAAAGTCTCGTCTGGTATTGGAACTAAAACAAACAGACCCTGACTTAAGATGCTCATGGAGTATTATTGATCCGCCGAGTGAGGTGATGAACGTTGAGACAACACGAAATATTATAAGTGCGATTCTATTGACACCGGATGGTGTATTGAAAATGAATCCAATTACAGGGACCGTTATTGAAACATCTAATAATTTAGGAGTTATAGAAACAAATGAAGATGGAGTGATATTAACATGCAATCCAAGAAGCAGTATGGCGAGTCAAAAGGACAATATTCGCTGTGTTTTAAGGCGCTTAGCAGAGCATTGTGGTGCAGATGGCCTTTTTACGGAGGGCTATCCTGCATGGGAATATGCCATGCATTCTCCACTTCGTGAGCTTTATATTGAAGAATTTAGAAAAGAATATGGAAAAGAGCCTATACTTACGGTACTTCATGCTGGTCTGGAGTGTGGTATTATTGTAGAAAAATGTCCAGGAGTTGATGCAATTTCAGTAGGCCCAGATATTAAGAAAGTACACTCAACGAGTGAAACTGTTTCTATTTCTTCAATCGAAAGGAACTGGAAACTCATTACTTCCGTAATTGAAAAATTATAGAGGGTGATAATATGGGAATAAGTCTTTCATGTCAGACGGTATACTCGACAATTGTTGCGTTAATGGTTGGATGCATGACTGGTTATACGTGTTCAACTATTTCAAATTGGACATATAGGAAGGCAAAACAAATAATTATTTTTATTGGTTTTATAATTAGACTAGTTATCTGCCTGGGAGTTCTAACTCTTGGATACTATATCTGTATATACTTTAATTATCCTGTTGAGGGAACATTGATTTGTCTTGCATTAGCAACTTGTATAACACAACTTGCACTGACAAAGAACATAAAATCAAATGTAGGATAGGGGGTTAGTTGTAGAATATTAATCCTAGCAGTGCTAATCCGATTATAGCGAAAGGAGAAATCATAGATGAAGTGTTCAGAATGTAAGGAGTCTTATTGTGATAAAAAAATAGTAAAAAATTGCGCAAGTGCATATACAAATCAACAGAATATATTAGACGAATATCTTCTTGTTTCAAACTTAGAGTTTGCAAAAAATGCCTCACTTGTGTCAATGAGTTTGAATGGTAAAAAAACTCGAATAGAGGAGTTAATTGAATTTGCCCATCTTATGGATTATAAGAGACTTGGCTTATGTTTTTGTGTTGGATTAAAAAACGAAGCTGGAATAGTTAAAAAAATACTTGAAGCAAATGGATTTGAAGTAATCTCTATTATGTGTAAAACGGGGGGAATCGATAAATCACTTTTGGGAATTGAAAACGGTGGTAATGCAATGTGCAATCCCATAGGACAGGCTCTTTTTTTAAATAAAGCAAAAACTGAGTTTAATATTATAGTTGGCTTATGTGTTGGCCACGACTCTTTAGTTTTTCAATATTCTAATGCACCAGTTACGGTGCTTGCAACGAAAGATAAAGTTCTTGCACATAATCCCTTAGGATGTATTTATACATTGGATGGGTATTATTCGGAAAAATTATTACCTAATAAAAGTGATTTGTAATACGCAGATCTGTTTGAAGATTATATTGAGTTTATAGAAATTATTACAGCTTTAGGAACTATATAAACAATATCAGGTGATAAAAAACATGTTAGTTTAGTATACGTTTTGACGGAGCTAATTTGCTGTTTTTCGAAGAAACTATGTGATTAGAAAATTGAAATCGAACTTTAAATAAGTGCTAGTTTATTGTAGAATTAAGACAAGATAATTGTGATATCGAACCATAATTAAGCAGGTAGACACAAGTAGTTGAAAAACATTTTGAAAATATAAACTAGGAATTCTTCCAGAAAAGTACTTCTTTCTTGTTGGGGGATAGCATTTCAAGAAGGTCATGCAGCTTTTTTAAGTAGTTATAGCCTTTGATATAATTGAATACAGATAATTGCAATTCTTGTATGGAGTGATAAATGTTTTTCTTCTCTAAATATTTGAAGAAACGTACACGGAAAGCGTTGTCAAAATGATAGTCTTTTTTTGAAAATGATTGCATAACTTTAAGAGAAACCAGAAGCTGTTAAAATGAAAAATAGTATACTGAGATCCTCGATCCGATGAAGTTTAAGTCCTAAGGGTTGTTCCTTCTGCAAAAACTTTTTAACGTAATCATAACGCGTTGACATCAAGCTTGCCTAAGATATCCCAAGAGATGATTTACAAGAAAATAGATTTTATTACAATGCAAAAATAATACCATTTGTCAGTAGCCTTGATATATTTAAAATCACTTATCCATACAATGTTTGAAGTTTGCTGAGCAAACTTCTGATGGAGATGATTTGTATATTCAACGTTATCCCGATGCTATAATTCCTATAAGGCTTTTAAACAGGCATAAGTGGGAGTTTCAAGATTCTCATCAGTTGGTAGGTACACTTGCCTGATACTTATGTTAATGCTATTAACAGGCTGGGGACATTGATAATCTTGTAAGTACCAAGACGTTTGTTATAATCTACATAAATCTGAAAAATAAACTTTGCAATTGCTTGGTCTTCATTTATACGATCAGCAGGTTCAGTATTGTAATACTTGTAGTAGGTGCTTCGACTAACACCAAACACCGTACAAAAGAATTAATATCGTGTTGGAAGAGGAGTTTATGAACAGTTTTATTGTTGTTTGAGTATGGTACGAAGATGGCGATCGTTTTATTATGATGAGCCCATTTTTATCTGAGCATTGCGCTTTTGAAGACCTTAGACCTGCATAGTAGTGCATTTTGTCATTATCCGTATCAACGTTTTGGTATTGCTTGATCCAACTATCAAGAGCAGTCATAGAATTCTATACTCCTTGTAGAGAGCTGCTTGTGATTTGCCGGCTGATTGATAAAGATTGAGAGAGTTCATTTGAAGTTAACGTCATAATGATTTCTTGCTTACCGGTAGACATGAGTAAATGCCTCCTTTTTGCTTCCTTCGTAACGGTAGTATATGGTTACTAACCATGTCAACTAATTTGACATAGATCCAACATAAAATGTTAGTCATAAAAAAGTCAGTTTAGTTGACGTGGAAAATTTCTTGTTTTGATATCATAAAGTCAGGCAAGGGAAAAGGAGGCAGAAATGTTAATAACAGTTAGGCAAGCATTAGATATGAATGTGCTTAAGGGCTCTGCATTAGTAGCCGGAGAGGCTGGACTCGATAATCAAATAAAGAGTGTAACAGTATTGGAAATAGCAAATAAGACAATATCTAGGTGGCTTGTTGATGGACAACTTTTGATTTCATCATTTTATGCAATTTATGATGATGTAAATGGGCAAGAAGAAGTAATACTTGAACTGGCTAAATCCGGCTGTTGTGCAATAATACTATGCAATGTTGACTGGTTGATGGGGGGAGTTATTGATCCTAGAATAATTAAACTGTGCGATGAACTGGAGTTTCCATTGATTGTTGCGCGTGCAAATTTAACATATATTGAAATTATGACTCCCCTGATCAATATTATTGCCGAAGATCAATTATTGGCTAAACAAGAAATCTATAAAGCAGTTAGTACAGAATTTATTGATCTGGTGATTAATGAGGAAAGAGTAGAACGAGTACTGCAAAAATTCAATGAACGTCTGCAGAAAAACATATCTTATTATGATCTTGATGGGAATTGTATATATAGTTATAATGATGAAAATAATCGGTTGCAGGAAGAACAATATGTGATAGGCAATATGAATCATATAATTAATTGTTGCGGTCAGCAGGGATATTGTGTTCAAGAAATCAATAATACTAAGAAGATCTTTGCATTAATCCAAACAAAAAGAGATGTATTGGGCATTATTGTTATTATGGATGATGGATTGCCGGAGGATTATGAAAAGGCAATTATCAATCCTCTTGTAATTGCGTGCTCTTTATTGTTAAGACGTAAAGACCGGATTGAGCGATATCAGGATAAAATCCGACAGGAATTCGTAACGGATTTACTTATTTGGAATTTCCCTTCAGAAGATAGCGCAAAGCAACGTGGAATCGATAATAATTGCGAGATTGAAGATATTAATAGACTAATATTGATTAATTTTAATTCGCTGCATATTATTGGGAAAACTAAAGAAAATGGAAAATATAAAATGTTGGAACAAAATCTTATTACTCAGATAATTTTTACAATCAAATCATATAGTAATGCCAATTGGGCTGCTGTACAAAGCGATATTATGATTTTATTCCTTAATACGAAAATTAAGAGTTTTCGGATAAAAGAGTTTTGCGTACAATTAACACAAATTCTTTCAGAAATGAAGGGGTTGTCTTTTTCAATAGGTATAAGTAATCTATTCTATGATGCGAATGAAATTCCAGAAGCATATACGCAAGCTTTTAATGCAGCAGTAATAGGACGTTCACATTATGGAGAATGCAAAATCATTTTCTATGATCAAGTCTGGTTTTTTCAAAAACTTGCTGAATTAGGAAATCTTCCGGATACTCAGGAAGCATGCAATAGGTTTCTTGAGCCAATTAAGACTTATGATGATTTACATAAGACAGAATTACTTAAAACATTAGAATGTATGTTACAGAATCAATGTAATGTTCAAAAAACAGCAACGCAGTTATTTGCACATAAGAATACGATTATCCAAAGAAAAGAGAAGATCATTAGTCTTTTGGGTTTTTCTCCTTTTGAAATGCCACACCTTCTTAATTATCTTATTGTCTTTGATATATACTCATTTTTAAATTAACATATATGTATTATAAGAAGTTAATATATTCATTAAAAGTAATGGACTATTATAACCGTACTTAAGTTCAGTATTTAAGCTACTTCTTAAAATAGCTAGAATGGAGAATATGACTTGGATGGAAAAGAGATAGCTGAAAGTTTTCCAATATGGATTGCTTCCGGCATTAGTGTATGTACTGTTCTTTTGCAAGCAGTGATATTTGCGGGTAGTGCCTATCGAAATGGAATACGAATTGGACTGACAAAAGAACAGATGAAATCATCTGTAAAAGCCAGTGCAATTATATCTATTGGCCCATCCCTTGTGATCCTTAGTGCTATGCTGTCACTTCTGGCGGCAATTGGTGCACCAATAGCTTGGGAACGATTGTCAGTCGTGGGGAGTATTATTTATGAATCTGCCATTGCAAGTATAGGGGCCGCTTCAGTCGGAATTCAGCTGGGTGAAGATACGTTGACACCTGAAGCTCTTACTATAGCATTATGGACTGCAATTCTATGTTCTATTGAATGGACAATTTTCGGTATCTATGTCGCCAACAGAATGGGGAGAATACAAAGAAAAATTCTGAGAAATAATAGCTTGAAATCTGCTGCAATTTCAACAGCAGCACTTATCGGAGTTTTTAGTTCTTTCTCTGCACAGAATATTGTTAAATCAAATAAAAATACACTAGCATGGGTACTTGGCTCTATAATAATGATATCATTGATGAAGGTTTCTGATTGGTGGAATCTAAAATGGTTGAAAAACTGGAGTATGGTGATGGCAATATTTACAGCGGCTGTTATTGCATCAATTGTGTAGGAGATGTTGCATATGCAAAAAGAATGTGATTATTATAATAGAGAATATATACCCAAAATGAATAGAATTGGAATTGTAACTAGCTTGCTCGGAATCTTAGGCATGTTATTACCGGCAATCGTATTATGGATTGTTTATGGCCTATATCCTATACCATCAAAACTTATTTCAGCAGTTTTAACTGGTACCAGTTCTTTTGGTATACTTTGGTTTGTTGAACCAATTTCATATTATACAATTCTTGGAACAACAGGAACTTACATGTCATTTTTATCAGGGAATTGTTCAAATCTAAGAGTTCCATGCTCTGGAATGGCACAGTTGACTGCTGGGGTCAAGCCCGGAACACCTCAAGGTGATATTATTTCTACAATAGGAATAGCGATATCTGTTGTAGTGAATATATCAATTCTGACAATAGGAGCCTTTTTGGGTAGTATACTAATATCAGTATTTCCCAAATCTATACAATGTGCATTAGATTATTTGCTTCCGGCATTGTTTGGCGTTTTGCTTGTACAATTTGGCGTAAGGGAAATGAAACAGACACTTTTAATCCTTATAGTAGCGCTTTGTATATATTCTTTTTCAGGTAAATCACAGTTATTGTATAAGTTCACAAGCTATTTTGGTTTGCTTTTTTGCATTATTCTATCAGTTTTACTAAGCATTGTCGTCAGAAGACATAAAGAATAATCTGAGTTAGGGGGCTAGTATGCAGTTTCTATATTAGAAAGGTGCGGACATAAAGCTGAACTTTTCCAGAGCTTCGAAGGGAGCTGGAGATAATTTTTACTAAGGATCAATAAGAAGCTGCACTATCTGTATTTCATGAATGTGGGTAGGTCACTCAAGCAGTTAGAATAATGGGATATCCTAAAAAGCAAACGGTGTATCACTGGATACATGATGGAAATGAAATAGTGACATCATGCAACCCCCTTAAACTTATCAATCATAGTTTACACCCTAGAAATCTATCAGCCGCGCTAAAAATGGAGTCTATTCAGCGTTGCTTTGAGCTTGGAGAAAGCGTACTATCTGTATCAGAAGATATAGGATATTCCAGAGTAAGCATTTGTACCTGGCATAAAAAGTATCTTCAGGAAGGCGCAGCTGCACGAATGGATACGAAGGATATTAAACGTGTACAACTTAATAAAGGTATCGCTTCATCAATCGAAGATGTTAATGATCTCAAAAAGTAAATTGTAGACTTGCGGATGGAAGTAGATTTACTTGAGGAGACAATGAACGTTATAAAAAATGATCTGGATGCCGATTTGACAGTTCTAACGAACAGCGAGAAAGCAATAGTGATCAGTACTATGAGAAGGTAATATTCGCTGTTTATACTTCTTGAAAAGCTGTATATAGCTAAAAGTTCATATTACTATCAGATGAAAGCTATTATAAAGCCAGATAAATACCTCGCAGTATGGCAGCAAATCACAGAGACCTTTTCCGAAAATAATTGCCGTTATGGTTATCGACGCGTATACGCGTTTTTTGCTGAGAGAAAACATCTTTGTATCAGAAAAGGTAATCAGACGTATCATGCGTCAGGAGCATCTGTATATAAAATTTAAAAACACGAAAATACAGTTCATACAAAGGAGAAATATCTTCGGCTGTTCTCGATATAATTGAACGTGATTTCCATTCAGATATGCCGAATCGTAAATGGCTTACAGACATAACGGAATTTGCCATTTCGCGTGAAAAGTATATTTGTCTCCACTTGTAGGCTGCTTTGACGGATTCCTGCAAGATGGAATATAAGCACTCATTAGGATGCAAAACTTGTAAATGATATGCTTGATAAGGCAGTGTGTAATTTGAAAAGTATATAGTACATACAGACAGAGGCTGTCATTATAGATGGTCTGGATGGATTGACAGAATGGGAAAAGCAGGACTTATAAGGTCAATGTCACAAAAAGGATGTGCCCCATAAAACTCAGCCGGTGAAGGATTATTTGGGCGGTAAAAAAATGAAGTGTTCTATAATAATGATTGGATCCGTGTAAGTATAGAAACATTTATTGATAAAGTTTAATGTCTATCTAAATGGTATAATGAAAACGTGCAAAATCACTTAACAATATGAGACATAAAGAGTAGAGACAAAGTTTTGTAATTGCTATTCAATATCTAAGAAAATATCATAGTACAGTCTGTCACATTATTAACAGACTTTTCTAATTGGAATGATATGTTGGCTACAGACATGATTCTTCTGATTGATTACATGTAAAACGATTTAGATGAAATACATTTTGCATTCCCTGTTTTAAAATCATGGAAAGTTCTACAAATGTCACTATTGTTATATCTTCAAAGCGATTAACAAGTGATTTACATTCCGATACCATGGATGTCTCCTTTCCCTTATATTTAAACTTTTTCGACGGGTTCGAATCTCACCCTTTTTGCTTAAAAATTCTAAATCGGAAGTTTATGTAAAACAGTAGACACCCAATTCTTATATCCTTTTAAGTTGTTTTCAGGTGGTTACAAAGTGGTTACAAAACGAGACCGCAAAGATCTCCTTTCCATTGATTTTAAGGGATGCCTTGTAGGTTCGATTCCCACATGCTCCCGCCAGAAGAATTGTTCCCGGAATCCGGTAATACAAGGACTCCGAGATTTTTTTTATGCTTATTGTTCTCTTAAATATTCGCAAAGTGGTTACAAATCTCAGACGACTGGAAGTGTAGGTTCAGACTGCTGCAGCAGTGCAATATTTGTAGTGTCATCAAGTCTGTCAAAGCAGTAGGAGCCGAGCGTCGTACGTTCACTTTTGTGGCCGGCCTGACGTTGTACACGGTCAATATTGATACCAGCGTCGATCAGACGGCTGACATAAGCTTTACGGGCTTTGTGCGCAGAACGTGGCGTGATGCCAAGTGCATGGCAGTATCGCACCATTAAGACTCCGGCAGTGCCATGCTTAGCAGGAGCAATGTCATGGCCTGTAATTACATACGATGAGGTCTCTTTTCTGATTTCCTGCTGATTTCGTATCCATTGGAAAAAGCGTAATCTGCGGGAGTAATCAAAACATCGCGAGGCGGTGCTCCCTTTTTTAAACGGTCCACAATACCATATGTTTCAGAGCAGCTCTCAGGGCCTATAGGGTCAATTTCACAGATTTTACCATAAATTCTGCATTAGTGTATGTAGTCATGAAAAATATTGTCCCAATGCAGTGATTTCGCCTATACGCAAGCGTATAATGAAAAGAAGCCGTATTATAAGAGCCAGGTTGTTATTTTAAAGCAATCAAAGACGTATGTAAACAGGTGTTTTTTTTCATAGCCTGTAAAAACTTGTGCTTCTGGAGCAGATTTCTGATTCATACGATTTTATATTGGTAGGTTAACGTTCATTAATAGATTGGTCGATGTATTATTCATCAACAGAAGATTTCTCTTGCTTTTGCCCATATAACTTTTTTTTCATCTTAAGTGCTTTTTCAGAGTTGGGTGATAGATACTTCAAAAAGTTGATCATTTTCAAAAAATCTTCATCACTATATTGACTAAGACCAGATAGGATTGAAGAATATTCCTTTAAATCAAGTTGTCGGTGAAAATTATTAACAATTTTACCTTTTTCCGTTACAAATAATGCTATCTTTTTGTTCCCTTCAGGATGCTTCCCCTTGTAAATAAGCTCTTTTTCAATTAATTTATCAAGAAGCTGTGAAATTGCGCTTTTGCTTCGCCCTTGCATTTTTGCCAACTGTGATGGAGTTATTCCTTCATTGTGGGCAATATCGCGTATCATATGAACTTCTGCAAGATATAATATGTCTTCCGTCCCATATGTGCGAGGGATGTTTTGTATGGTTTCTGAGGAATGGCTATATGTAAATAATTCATCCATTAAGTTTGAAAATATTGTAAATCGGTCCATTATTTCTCCTTAAATTTGTTATTAAAAGAATACTATGTTAATTTGCCTAATTAAATTTTAGTACATTATTATTCGTTTTGCAATGAGCGAAATGTAATAGCTTATTTAAAATAAAGCATTATATAAAGTCTAACAGTTGCTTGACAAGTATGCACGGGAGTGCTAAACTTAAAAATATAGTTAAGCAGGTTAATTAACTAATAACACAAGATCATCACTTATTCCCAAAGGAGGAGAAAATGATTAATTTACGAGATCGAAATCAAAAAGAATTTCAAACTAAATTACAATCCGAAATGAATGCTCAGGGATTTGATGGACTTTTGTTAACCGATTTTGGAGCGATCTACTATTCAACAGGATATGCAAGCAAATTTCAGCAACTTGCAGGAGTTCCTGGTTATACTATGGCTGTTGTGCCAGCAAAAGGAGAAGCCGTCTTAATTTTGAGTGAGTTTGAGATGCAGTCACCTTATATATATACAAAAGATATCAAGATGGAAACAATAACATCTGGAATTTTTATAGATGAGATCAATAGCATGGTAGAAAAGAAACCTGAAACACCAGATACTAATGCAGGATATTTGAAGGCGTTGGAAATTATTCGAAGTCAAAAATCAAATGCGAAGATAGGGATTCAAATGGATCGAATGACTATAGAGCCAATGAAGTTCCTTGAAGAACACATTGGTGATGCAGAATTAGTAGATTGCAGTGATTTATTAAATAGAGTACGCGCTGTAAAAACTGACTGGGAGATTGGTGTATTAAAAGAAGCTGCTCAAATGAGTGAAAAAGTTCTTTATGAATGCAGCAAAGATTTTGAAGTTGGAATGACTCAAGCAGACTATATGCAAATAATGCGTGTTAATAGTTTTAAACTTAATCCATATATTACAGATTATATTGATATGTGTGCTTTTGGCACCCATTTTTCACCAGCATACTTCCCCGTTGATATACCGATTAAATACGGAGAAATTATACGCTATGATGGTGGAGTAACTTTTATGGGTTATGTAACTGATTTTGCTCGCATGTTTTGTTTTGGTAAACCTAATACAAAGGCGAAGCAAATTTATGCTGCAGAAGTGGCTGGTTATGAAACAGCGATGTCGATGATTAAGCCAGGAGTCTCTATGGCGGAAGTATTCCGATCAGCAGAACAAGCAGTAAAAGATAATGGTGTCCCAAACTATGTTAGAGGTTTCGTAGGACATTCAATCGGATGCAACATCTTTGCAGAAGAATGGCCATATGTGTCGCCATCATCGAAAGAAGTTTTTAAACCAGGGATGGTTTTATCAATCGAACTTCCATATTATAATCCTAATCTTGGAGGCTTCAATATTGAAGATACAATTGTAATCACAGAAAATGGTTTTGAAAAATTTACTGATTGTCCACGAGAGATTATTGAACTATAGGAGGAGCCATCATTGAACTATTGTTTTGATAAAATAATTGAACGAATTGGTACGAATAGTCAAAAATGGGACAGTGAGCAGGACTACCAAAAGGGGAAAGTCATTCCCATGTGGGTTGCTGACATGGATTTCCCAGTTGCAGAACCAATTATTAAAGCTATTTCAAAGAGACTTGAACATCCAATCTTTGGATACGCTATTAAAGGGGATGATTTTTTCTCTTCGGTTGTACGTTGGATGAGAAAAAGACACCAATGGAATGTTGATAATAGTTGGATTGTTAGTACACCAGGGGTTGTACCTGCGATAAGTTTTGCAATTCAAGCATTCACAGAGCCTGGAGATAGTGTTATTATTCAGACCCCGGTATACTATCCCTTTGAAGCAACGATTAAAGCATGTTCGCGCAAAACAGTCATTAATCCTTTGTTATTTGATGGAACACACTACAAAATGGATTTGGATGATTTCGATAATAAGGTGAAGCAAAATCATGTAAAGATGTTTATACTTTGCAATCCTCATAATCCAGTAGGACGAGTGTACACGTATGAAGAGTTAAGTAAAATTGGTGAAATTTGTTTGCAAAATGGAATAAAAATATTTTCTGATGAAATTCATTCTGATTTAATTTTTTCGGGCTATAAACATATACCTATTGCATCCATATCGGAAGAACTGTCCAATATAACTTTAACTGGTATTTCTCCTAGTAAAAGTTTTAATATTGCAGGTCTTATGACGGCAGTAGTAATTTGCCAAAATGATAATTTACGGCGAACGTTCGAAAGTGTAACAATTCGAAATGGAGTTCAGTTTGTAAATACTTTTGGGAGAGAAGCACTCAAGGCGGCATATACAGAGGGAGATGAATATCTTGAGCAGTTGCTAAGATATCTAGAAAAGAATGTCGAATATGCTATTGATTATTTTGAAAAAAATCTAAAGCCACTAAAACTAGTAAAGCCAGAAGGAACCTATCTTCTTTGGGTGGATTGCCGAGAACTGAGAATGTCTTCGGCAGAACTTGATAACTTTATCTATAACCAAGCGAGGTTATCGTTTGATGATGGTCGTATGTTTGGAGAATGCGGGGAGGGTTTTACAAGAATTAATGTTGCTTGTTCCCAAACAATTCTGGAAAAGGCACTGAATCAATTGAAAGGGGCTCTAGACCTATTGAAAAATTAATTAGGAGGGAATAAATATGGGTCATACACAACAGGGAGAACTTAAAAAATCTTTAGGTAAATGGGACTTACTTGCATTAGGGTTTGGAGCAATTATAGGATGGGGCTGGTTATCAATGGGTGGATATTGGATTTCAAGTGCTGGCCCACTCGGAGCATGCCTTGCGTTTATAATAATGGGATTTAT
>Ga0163159_1003112_pt1 | contig 12808 bp, 10 predicted proteins | sample BioMet9_FD_108702 | JGI IMG/M metagenome (GOLD analysis project Ga0163159, IMG submission 108702) | Microbial communities from bioreactor (seeded with sewage sludge) at Lawrence Berkeley National Lab, California, USA - Biofuel... | ecosystem: Engineered > Bioreactor > Anaerobic > Unclassified ... | reverse complement strand
TTCAAGTCATAATAGTAGATCATGCTAACCTCAAAAATGAAAGTTTCCGTAACTCTGTTATTGAAGATTGGTGGAATGAAAATAACTTGATACCGGAAGATTGGTACAAAAAATAGATTATTAACAATGCTTTTGGCCTGCATCTATTTTGTACTAACGACACAAAAAAACCTTGAAAACACTACGTTTTCAAGGTTTTTTCTTCCCCCATTTTTGTTATAAAAACGAGCTTATACAGAAATCGTAATAAAAATTACAACAATTTTTTGATAACATGACTCCACTTTCGCTATGACTTATTTTCAATGCAGATCATAGTGTACACGACATCGTAGGAAAAATGATGAAATAATAACAGCTCATATTGCGACAAAAGTTGATTTATTCATTGCTCATTTTCCATATTTATGCTAAAATAAATAACAATATCCTTTGGGGAGTCAGAATAAAAAGCGATATTGTACAGTAATGCCTATTCTAAAAATTTGAATGGCAGCTATGCAAGTTCAACTAGACGTCCTGCCATTTCGGTAGGACATCTTTATTATGTGGAGCAGGCCAAATATGTCAAGGTTCACTGCCAACAATATATCTCGCAGTACAGAGCGAAGGAGAGAAAAATGAGGGTTCTGTTTTTACACTTGAGTGATATGCATATCAAGGACAGGCAGGGGTTAAACGCATTTCAGATTGAGAAAATCGTGGATGCAATCAACGCTGCTGGTAAAATCGATAATATGGTGATAGTAATATCGGGAGATATTGCTTTTTCTGGTAAGAGCTCTCAATATGGAACAGCTTATCATTGCATTGGTAATATTATCGCCAAAATCAAGAAAAAGTATGGATTTTCGGGTTCACATTATGTGCTTTGCGTACCTGGGAATCATGATGCTGATTATTCTGGCGGTTGTCATACAAGTCGGGACCTACAGGATATTCGCAAGGTAAACTCTTATGAGAGGTACATAAGCGCAGAATTACAAAAACAAAAAGCGTTTTTTAATTTTGCTGGAGCTAACGGTTGCTTTCCTTCCCGTAATGCTTTCTGCCAAAAAATCATTTCCTTTAGTGATTTTCGCATAGAGGCAAATCTTATAAATAGTGGTATATTCTCAATTCTCGAAGAAGATAAGGGCTTACACTATATACCGCAATACTGCATAAATGAGATGTGTGCTCCAACAGGAGCAGATTTTGTAATTACAGTAATGCATCATTCCCCTGACTGGTATACTGATACACAGAAAAATATGCTCGAAGCAGTAATTTGCGGGAAGAGTTCTATTGTATTCTACGGTCATGAGCACTATATCGGTAATAAAACGGTTTCAAATGAAGGAAATCCGTTTGCGTTGATTCAAGCTGGTGGCGAGCTATGTGATAATGATAATTGGACACAAAGCACTTTCCATATAGGCGTATTAAACACAAATACATTTGCATATTTCCAAAGCAAGCTTGTATGGAATGCTAAACAGCAACAATATGAACAAACAGATAAGAACACAGTTATGCTACCTCAAAAACCTTCTGTTGAACGTACAATTCGCATTTTACCAGATTATAAAAAGAAACTGCTCGAAGATGAAAAGCATAGTATTACCGACAATTTTCTCGATTATTTTGTTTTTCCACGCATACAAGCAGAAGACGTCAATGGTACTGTAAGTAAAGAATATACCACAGAGGAAGATTTCGTTTCTGCAATTCTGTCTAAAAAGAAGGTTCTTATTAATGGCGGCTATAATTCCGGCAAAACCATTCTTCTAAAGTCGCTCTTCTTCAGACTGGCTAAAGACTATGCGGTTCTTTTCTGTGATATTGCCAATATCCGGGGCAAAAAGGTGGACAGAATATTACGAAACTGCTTTATTGATATATACGGAGAAAACGAATCAGATTATCTGCGCTTTACACAGATTCCCAAGGAACAGCGAGTTATCATTATTGATGATATTGATCAAATCAAATCCGAAAGCTTTGAAAGTCTAATTGAACAATTAAACGATTCGTTTGAATATTTCATTTTGGCATCGAAACAGATATTGGATTTGAGCCTTATTGATCGCATGAAAGTGTTACTAAAGGCAAATGATTCTATATTTCGTTTTAAAATAATGCCTATTTTCTCTGACAAGCGCTACGAACTTATACAAAAGCTCGTAAACATTAAAGCAGAGGACAAATCGACAGTTGATAAAATTACCAAATTGTTAGCCGATGCAATCAGCTCGCAAAGGCGGTTTATCAGCTTAGACCCGGATTTTATAATTAAATATGTAGAATATTATTGTAATAATCTGGGAGACGCCAATAACAGTGACAGTGGCGTGTTTAGTAAGGTTTTTGAGGCTAACCTAATAAACGCATTGAGCCTTTACCAATCAGCACGTTTGTCAGTGGATAAGCTTTTTGTGCTTTTATCTAAAATCGCTTATTTTATACACTTTAATAAGGCTTATCCAATTACCGAAAAGCAAATTATTGAGATAATTGAGACGTACAATTCAGATTACGGCTCAAGCGTGAATTATGTAGAAGCCATAACAGCCATGTGTAATGCAAAAGTTCTCGTTAGTGATGGTGCAGGAGGGTTCCGCTTTACGAATCGCAACTACCTTGCATATTATGTGGCACGGGAGGTCAATAACCAATATAATACGACCGGCGATGATACTGACCTACAGACCATTCTCAAATGTTCCTGCTTTGGCATTAACGCTGATATTCTGCTATTTATATCGTATATAACAGACAATATCAGAGTCTTGCAACTCATATTACGAATGGCCAATGAATTGACTTTAAATTGGCCAGAGTTTGATTTTGATGAACATATGCCTGCATACTTAAAAAGCGAACGCACGCATACAGTTCTTCCACCTGCCGCCGATGCGAGAGAAAAAGAGCGAGAGGCAGAGATCGCAGCCGAGCGCAGCGCAGTTGACAAAGTACTCACTGTTGATATTTATGATTATACCGAGGATGAGGCAGACAATTTCGTTAATCAAATTGTGCGAGCAGGATCTCTGTTAATCGTTGTTTCAAAGTGCCTGCCCAATTTTGAGCACAACATGCTCAAGCGGGATAAAGACGCATTCGTTGACACCATATATCGTCTCCCCAATAGAATATTCGGGCAATGGGCGACAGAAACTGATAAGAACGTCGAGGAATTAATTCAGTTCTTCAAGGAGCAAACCCAGGATTATTATTCACGGCAGAAGGTTGTCGAAGATGATGATATTCTGCGCGCGTTACAGTGGGCATCCATTTCTTTGTTGCTCGATTTATATAACCTGTCTGTTTTCTATGCAGCCAAAGACAATACAAACCAATATTTATCGTCATATAATTATTTTGATGATGATACATATGCCCTCGAACACCTTATGATATTGGAGCGAGTTAGTGCTAACCGGCAATTTGTCGACGACGCGCTAAAAATGGACGCCCCCAAAAAAGGATTTGTATTTTCTATTGCGCTACGCAGAATTGTAAGTCATGCATTGGTTTTTATGAATGGGATGGACTTTCGGCTATCACAGCAACTTCAGACTAAGTTTTTCCCTCAAAGGGATGTCCAAAAGAGGCTTATGTCGCAAAGGTTGGCTAATGAGAATAAAAAGGGAGAGTAGCATACCGATCCTGCCTCGGTTGGCCGTTATCCATTATAAGAACGACCTACTCATAAATGGATGCAATGCATGTCATATCGCCACGCTGATGCTACTCCCCCATTTAGGATATGCGACAACATGGGAATATATGCATATTTTACACTATTTGGTGAGTTTACGCTGCGAGAAAGTAATATCTGATTATTTTATAAACCTTGGGCAAGCCCAAAAATTACCAGATTCTTGCTTCTTAATATTAACAAGAGCCAAACCAGATAATTCTAGGGGGAACTATTATGATTTCATATAATTACAACATTTCCGAGTTTGCCGATTTTGTAAAATCAAATGGTAATATCTTTGAGCTTATAAAAATTGCAGAAGATGAAGTGTATCAGGCAGAAAGAATGGTGACTCCAGGTAGGCGTGGTGCCCCCTAAGGAAAGAGAAAAGGGGTGTTATGAGTACATTCGTGAGATCAAAGGCTTCTTATTCTTTTTGCGAAGCGGTAGTAGACCCGCTGGAGCACATTGTTTTGACTTATTTCACCCAGTATGCCAAAACCTTATAGATAAAAAGTTTTCAAACCAGAAGCAATAAATGCATTTTTAAACAATACTCGTTAATGGAATATTAGTAAAATACCGGATAGTGTTGTGCTACAGATAAATTGAGGGATTGATATGTGGAAAGACTGCGAAACAAAACTTGATTACCTAGACTTTGATTACTTAGTTAGTATTCTGAATTCAGTACTCAGGGACGATTCATTACTGCCATCGTCAATCGGCGTTTATGGCGATTGGGGAAGCGGAAAATCAAGTCTACTTAAAATGAGCGGCAACGCATTGAAAAAAGATGAAGGTACGCTTTGCCTCTTTTTTAACGGCTGGCTTTTTGAGGGATATGAGGATGCGAAGACTGCAATACTTGGATCTGTTCTTGATGCCATCAAGGATAATCGCAAGTTCACAGAAAAGGCAAAACGCTGTTTTCAGGGGTTGATGGCAAGTGTCGATAAATTTAAGCTGGCGATGACTGGAATCAAGTTTGGGGCTTCTCTCCTTGTTGGTGGCGTTCCTGCGCTAGCTTCCGTATCCCTAAATAGCGCTCTTTCCAGCGGCCTTGATGTTGCGGCTAAAGCCGTAAGTGGCATTGATGACGATCAGATAACAAAAATCAAAAACAGCATATCCGATGAGCTTAATAATACAAAACTCCGTGAGAACATTCGTGAATTTCAGGACGATTTCGAAGAATTGCTCAAAGAGACCGATATATCTCGGCTTATTGTCTATGTGGACGAGCTTGATAGATGTAGCCCGGATACGATACTCGATACTCTGGAGGCGATCCGTCTTTTCCTATTTCGAGGAAAGGTTGCCTTTGTGATTGGAGCAGATGAAAGACATATTCAATATGCCGTCAAGCGCAAGTTTAAGGACATTCAGGGCATTGAGTATGATATAGGCAAGGAGTATCTCGAAAAACTTATTCAATATCCTATCAAAATTCCACGGCTAAATGCTCGTGAAGTGGAGTTTTATATAGCTTGTCTGTTCCTCGAAAAAACACTTGCTGCCAGTGACTTCGAGAAACTGATTGCAGAAATCAATAAAAGAAAGCAAAAAGAATTCGCTGCCTTTATTCTTGATAACGCTTTGGTTGAAGAAATACTGCCCGATAACCCCAACAAAGACGCTGTTAAAGATGGTTTGACCGTTGCAAAGCAACTTTCCATAGTGCTGGCGGCAGGCTTGTATGGAAATCCAAGACAGTGCAAACGGTTCCTCAATTCGCTGGCTATGCGTGAGGATATGGCTACCGCTAAAGGGATAAAGCTAAATCGAGGCATCCTTGCAAAGATAATGATGCTCGAGCATTTCCGTCAGGAGAAATACCGCATATTGTCCCAGTATCATGCTGATGGTGTTTTAAAAGAAGAACTGGAGCTTATTGAAACCAAAGGCATCGAAAACGCTAATCTTCTCAAAGATTGGAATGGCGATGCATGGTTAAGCAATTGGGTTAAAAATGAACCTTATCTTGCAAAAGTAGATCTCAGCCCGTATTTTTACTTCACTCGAGATGCCTTATCCGTCCATTATTCATCAAATGTTCGTAAGTTGAGTCCACACGCTCAGGATGTATTTAAGAGCTTAAGTAGTAAATCGGAAGTTTTAATAAAAACCGCCGTTGGCGAAGCAAAAGACTTACCCGACCAAGAGGCTGTCGAAATTATTAAAGCCCTCTTCACCCTGACGATGAATGAAGGCTCTATTGATAACAATAATCTTCTTGCCCTAGCTCACTTTGGTAGTTCACGATCTAGTCTTTACACTGAAACATTGGCGTTATTTAAGAGTATCCCGAAAGATAAAATTAAACTTGCGCATATTGTTCGGTTTAAGGAATTTGGAGATCTCAGCAATCAAAAGGCCGAAGTAATGGAATGGCTGATATCGATGAATTTTGCAGAAAAGGCGATAAAGCGCGAGTTAGGTCAGGAGGTGTAACTAAATGGGAACTTCAAGCTCATATGGCGGCCATAAGGATTCAAGTCCGCTCTTACCACCCGATTACGATGGTGACGATGCTGTTCCTGACCAGGACGGAGCGCAGCCTGAAGTCCCTGACCAGCCTACTCCCCCAAAAGAAACACCGTGGCGAAATGTTAAAACGGCTACCTCTAATTACATAACTGGCCGTTCATCAAATGGTACAAGTGGCGTTAATCATATCATGAGAAGCTACGGTCGTGCTTCTGGTGGATCATCCGAGATGATGCGATCGTCCGGCTCCGGCATAAGCGCTGGTCACGCACTTGGTCAATTTCTTAGCAGCAATCCTGAAGGCTCTGAATACGGAAGAATAAATGCAATCCTACAATCCGAGCCTGATATTAGGACAGCATTATCAAAAATAGCCGATATCATTTCACCAGTGCCCGAAGGGAAAGAGAACGCTGTTGCGAGGGAAGCAATAGTTAATACCCTTTGTCAACTCTATGATTATATGGATGCTAATAAGCTCGAGGTAACTGACCTTGGTAGTCTTGATGCTTCAATTCAGGAACAGCTTTTCACGACTTATGTCACTGAATATATCTGGGGAAGAATGTTAAACGACCTGCAGGTTTGCTTCGAGAAAAAAGCTGAGACACCTGAGCGTGCGGCAGAGGTTGAGAAAGATTTTAAAGACTATATCTATGCAAAAGTATCAGTAGAGGTACGCAAAAGCTCAGGGAGTGCCCCTGCTAATGCCCGCTTTGATGTTGAGAAAATATTCCGCGATTGTTACGAGGTGCTAATGTAATGAATGACTTTTTGTTGTTTTGTACCTTAGACGGGAACATACCTGACCAATACGCCCGGCATTCGATTATTGATCTTTCGGATGCAAACGACTTCCGGTTTTCAATCAAACAAGATATGAAGGACTTACCCAATACAATAACGCCGGAAGCGCTTGATTTACTTTATCTGTCAATGTTTGTATTTGCCGCGGACAGAAAAATAAAAAGAGAATTAGGCAGTGATAATTGGTCAAGGAATATTAGGCTCATTGTGCCAGTTTTGTGCAAAGAAAAATGGGATGCTCAGGCATCGTTAGTTATTGATATGCTTAACTTCCTTAGTGGAGACATCTGGTCTGTAGAATTTTATAAACGTGAACCAGTCGACCACGAAATTAAAGCCGAAAAGTACTTTGCCCGTAATGGCATAAATGAGTCTACAACTGACACGGTCTGTATGTTTTCTGGTGGTCTCGATTCATTTATCGGTACGGTTGATTTGCTGACATTAACAAAGAATGCATATTTTATTAGCTTATATGGCGGCGGTAAAGGCGCAAAACCTTATCAAGACATATTAATTAATGCCATTTCGGATACATATGAGATCGATAAGTCACGATTCTATCAATACTATGCCGCAAAAATAAATGGAGAGGAAGATTCGACCAGAACTCGATCGTTAATGTTCTTCGGGCATGCGGTTGCGGTGGCTTCATGTCTGAGACGGCATATGGCCTTAATAATCCCCGAAAATGGGCTGATCTCATTAAACATTCCTTTGACGTATTCGCGGCTTGGGAGTAGTAGCACTCGCACAACTCATCCTTATTACATGGGCTTGCTGCAAGAATTGATTGTCGGTCTCGGCATTGATGTGGAGCTATGTAATCCGTATCAATTTAAGACAAAGGGTGAAATGATGATTGAATGTAAGGAGCAGTCCTTCCTGAAAACCAATTATTGTTTTACAATGTCTTGCTCGCATCCGGATGGGGAGCGATACGATAAAAAACCACCGCGCCATTGCGGCATTTGCCTCCCATGTTTAGTACGTAGAGCTGCTATACTCCATGCAGGTCTGATCGATGCAAGTGCATATAAGGACTCTGACTTTTCTGGCTCCCCGACCGCCAGAATACTACTGAATACTTATAAAATTGCCGCAAGCAAGTTCAAACCGCAATATTCCTTCTTGAATATCCAAAACGCTGGGCCGATCACGGCTAATATTGATCAGTATGAAGCATTATATACTCGAGGCATGAATGAATTAACCGCATTCTTGGAGGCTATACATGCAATTTGATGTGCATGCGCATCTAGATTTATATAAAAATAGGGATGAGGTCATTAAAAAAGCTGAACAACACAAGATATATGTTGTTTCGATGACTAATCTTCCTGAGCTATATGAAAAATACATCCGGGAATATCCCTCTTTATCTTATGTACGCTTTGCGCTTGGACTGCATCCTGAATTGGTTAAAGACTATGCTAACCAGTTTCCTCTATTTTTATCACTATTCTCGAAGGCACGTTATATTGGAGAAATAGGACTTGATTATTCAAAGCCAAAAAGTGATGACGACAAAAGGCTTCAGCGGCAAGTATTCGAGCAGATCATTGATAATTGCAAAAGATGCAGTGATCCCAAAATATTAAGTGTTCATAGTCGAAATGCAGCCAATGAAATCATAGAGATAATAGGAAGATATCATGGTCAGGTCATACTTCACTGGCTGTCGGATAGAAATGTGAAATTAAACGAAGCAATCGACAATGGTTATTATTTTTCGATCAATAAACAGATGGCCTCATATCAGAGTGGGCAGAAATTAATCCGAAAAATTCCTATCAATCGGTTATTGATTGAAAGCGATGCCCCTTTTACGAAGGGCAATAACCCTTCATATGCGATTGAACAATTAGCTGATACCGTGAAACAATTGGCCTTTATTTTGGGGGTTTCATTGGATGAAATAAACAATACTTTATCAGATAATTTTAGAAGACTTCTTAGAAACGACGGTTCAGAGGTATGATCGATTATGTGCAGAATATGATGCGTACGGCGGGCGCGTTGGACAGGTCACAAACGGCATGATCGTACTCCTTATGTATCGGCGTATTAGTCCATTACTTGTTCCCATATTGCCTTGTCAGTAGATCCATCGATTGCTTCGTGGGTTCCAGCCCATGTTCGTATGCATCCGCATAGATACGAGGGACTTTCTTCAGGCGGAAGTTCATATCATCAAGGTCAAATGCGGCCAAGCAACTTAGCTCGGGATGCCGTGCCTTGCGCTGGTATGCGCTTTGGCATTCTCTTAAGTCGTCCACCGGCGTTGCGTTTCATAATGAATTCTAATGTTGCGCTATCTGTCATCTACAATCACAGTGAACGGAGTAAATCGTCCACCCGTGATTTTGTTTAATAGCAGAATGCCCTTTTTACTGAAATAAAGGAGTCACTTGCCCTTACGAAATAATACTGCCAAAAGCTTGTTGAGCTGTGAAAATGGGGGTTTTGGGGGATTGGCGGTTTTCGCCTCCGAATGCGCGTTGTCGGTTTCTATATTCTCATTTTCGCCCTGAGCTACAGCGATTGTGATACCAATGTCGACCGGGTCTATTCTCCCGTTTCCATTCCAATCTATCATGTCACACTCCTCAAATTTTCACGAAGGTCATCTGCCTGTTCTGAATTCCCTGCTGAACATTTACTGCCCTATATCCCGCCTGAACCCAAGCCTGGCAGTGCGTATGTGAGCTGCCGGGACTCCACCACATAGTATAGGTGTTGGCGCTTTTTGGCAGCGCAAATCCAAGAATTTTCTCCAGTTCCGTGAAGGAAAGCGTGACAGTACCGTTCGACTGCGAGCAGAGGTAACGGTAGAGCGGTTCGTATTTTCCAAGCGGCGATGGGTCTTTCCGCACAGAGGCGAATGAACTCCCGCCCGCCGTCGGCGCTGTGACGCTGCATATTTTTTGCAGTAATGCAAACTCTGCTTCTGTCAAACCTTTCGCATCTAACCCTTGCTTCAGCCACAGGCCGCTGGTGTGAATTTCCGTTTCCGGGCTGTATTTGCCCGGCCATTTGTCTCCGGGGCCGAAATCGCTCGTATGATTCAAGGTGGAAATGATCGCTTCCTCTAACCGTAGGCGCTGCTCCTTTTCCGGAACAGGAAACGCTGTAAATGTCAGATGGCTGCGCATATATTCACTGACGCGCCGCTCTGTGTCGGCGTTCTTTATGGGATCAAGATATCTCCGGTTTTCTGGCCTTGAGGTGTCCAAGGCCCAAATAGACAGATAGGGATCGTTATGCGCGTTTAGCACTGCTTTCCCAATATTCTTACGGAAAATGCTGCCGTCATGATTTTCCCGCACAAAGTGGTCGGTAAGCCGCCGTCTGAGCCTGTTTTGGGAAGTATGCGTGCCGACGCGAACAATTCTATCCATTCCGTGATAGAACTCTCCCATTTCATAGACGATATAAATGCCATTGTCAAAGGGAAGAGTTCCGATTTGCTCCCATGTATAGCGGGGCATGTTTTGTAATAGTTCATGTAGCCGCACGCATAGAGAAGTTGCACCGATGTTGACCGCTCGGTTCTGCTGGCGTTGGACAAAATCCGGCTGTGGGGCAGTTGCTTCTGGATGTAACTGTGATTTCAGAAAGGCCATCCGTTCACCCATCCGCATCCCTGCCAGCGGCAGAACACAATACGGCAAATGGTTTTGGATATCTCGGCAATAGTGGCTTCCGGCCAGAAGAATAAAGGTATTGTTCTCAATGTTGCACTCATGAGAGAGCGCCAGCAGAACCTTTCGGGCCCATTCAAGCTGTTGTCCTCGAGTCATATCGTTTAGCGTTTGATCGTATGGCTCAATCACTTTATTATCTGGAACGAGACCGTATTTCGCGGAAAGAATGTAGATTCTTTCGGTGTTCTTCTTGGCGTATTGATACGACAGGGAAAAGAGCGTGCTGGCCGAGTAAAGCTCACTTGCCGTGCAAGGGTATGGTCTCTTTTCCTTGCTGCAGGATATCAGCGCAATTTTCATGATCTGCAGCCTCCGATCTCAAGAGAATTGCTTGAGTCAATCATAGTAAATAGCGTCATCTGGGAATTATCGGAAATGAGCAATTTTCAGGCGGTATTGTCAAACACGAGTTGTAACACACCAACGTTGCCATATTGCTTTGTTATCTCAGAGAGTCTCATACACTCGATCGGATAGCCGAGTGCATCGCCCAGGGCCTCACCGATGAGACGGACTTTATGTAATTCTGAAGACTCATGTTTCACCAGCCTTTGCTTTGCAATACAGCATGAACTGTGCGAATCCGTCTACTGCGCTTTGAATGCTGGCCGTCAATTCGGCGCAGTCGATGTCTTTTCGTGGCTCACGCCATATTGTTCCTACTGTCATGGTTTTTCCGCTTGAAAGTCTGGAAGGCTTGAAATATCCAAATTGCTCAAGGTCATACTTCCACTCCTGCGTGTTATTATAAGCTATAATATCTTTCAATTCCGAGGGCTTGAATTCTTGAACATCGTTCTGAATACACAGCTTGGCACATATGTTGATTGCGCCATTGCTAAACTCCATCTGCAGATATGGGTAAAACTCTACCGTCCCATAATTCAGCGGCATCCATGGAAACAACCATAATCCATAGAAGCCACCAGAAGGGTTGGCAACATATCCGTAATTAAATGCGCCATCAAGCGAACCTCGCCGGAAATCAGCAGCCTTTTTCAAATCTTCATAATAACCCTGTATCATCTTCCAGTCCCACTGCCTGACGGGCAGGGTCTGGTACCTTTGTGTTTCGGTTTCGAAGGTATTATAGAAATCAAGGTAGTTCAGAAAAATATCGTTTGTCGCGCCGGAGCTGTTAGCGTTCAAGATAGACAGTATGCGTTTGCGGTCAAAGACAGCATACCCTGCTTTTTCGGCGTTGGACGTATCGCTTTCAAATCCAGTTTTATAATAGACGCCATAAATCAATTCCGGGCCTACTCCTTCGCTTATCAGCAAATCCTTGTAACGAGTGAGCTGTTCGTCGTGATCGCTCGTAAATGTCTTATCCTCAACAATAACCTTATATCCGCCCTCCACCGTAAGAAGAACATCAATTTTCCCATGCTGCCGCTCTATATTGGACACATAAATCTCGCCATCTTTCAAAGTCTTAATAGGCGGCACAAATTGCTTAAGAAAGGCGATGGCGCAACGTCTGAGTGCTTCGTCTTTTTTTGCGTCCTTCATGGCATACGACATTAGCCAACACAGAAATGCATCCTGCGACAGCTCGGATGTGGCGTATGTAAATAGGTTGTTCTTCATGACTCTCACCTTCCAAAGAGCATCGCTCCTACGTTTTCCATTTAGAGTTCGTAATGAAATGCAAAATCACTCTTTTTCGGACAATTACTTTTTGCGCCCGATGTAAATGAAGCCTGATTTACTTCTTGGTGGGATTGATTTTGCCTTTTGTAGCTATGGCCACCACGGTGCCGCCCACCATCACGGCAACGCTAAGCACAGCCTTCCCCGAGTTCTTTAGGACTTGAGCTCTTTTGCCAATACAGCTTTCACACAATTTGCTTCTATAACTATCCGGCAGCGGCTTGCCGCACTTTTTACACGTTTTCATGTTCCTCTCCTATCAAGGCTGCATCTGCCACACAGGGTATTCAAATATTGCTCATTGATCGCACTGATGTGCTTCCGCATGTGTTCAACTACGGCATCCGGCGCCGTGATAACTATATCTGGCCCAAATCCACTGATCCACCCGAAAAACTGCGGGCTGACAATAACATCAACCGATACGGTGAAGTGATCATCCCCATCGGGTACAATGGAAACGTCT
>Ga0163159_1003105_pt1 | contig 12846 bp, 5 predicted proteins | sample BioMet9_FD_108702 | JGI IMG/M metagenome (GOLD analysis project Ga0163159, IMG submission 108702) | Microbial communities from bioreactor (seeded with sewage sludge) at Lawrence Berkeley National Lab, California, USA - Biofuel... | ecosystem: Engineered > Bioreactor > Anaerobic > Unclassified ... | reverse complement strand
CGCGATGTGCGGGAAGATCGAGTGCTGGGTGACGGCCGCGACGGCGCCCACCACCTGAAAGCCCTGAGCGGTCAGGATATCGCGGAGCTCGACGAGCGCGTCCTCGAACTCGCGCGCGCCAAAGGTGGCGACGATCAGCGCAGGCGAACCATCGCCGGTGATCCGGGCGAACCGTTCGCTCGCCGGCACGGGGATTCTGCCGCCGTAGACCGGGGCGCCGGCGATGAGCAGTTCATCCGCGGCAAGATGGTACGTATTCTCGCGCGTGCTGTAATCGGTTATATCGATCTGTTCGACATCCCAGGGTAGCGCGGCTCCAATGGTCTCGAGCACTCCCTTGGTCGAATCGGTGGGGCTGAAACTGAATGCCCGTGCGCATGAGATTTCCATGTCTCTCCTATCCCTTTATCTTCTGTGGTTACCCTGTCCAATATATCGAGAACTCTCTCGGAATCCCTCTTCTCAACGATCTCCGCCAATGGCCTTTCAACGGTTTCGGCCGCCTACCTGCGACGACCTCAACCGACAATTCCGCAAAAGCCCCAATCGCCTACTCCCCGAAGATCTCGACTGCCTTCGGCAGTTCGTCGCGAATCTTGATGTGCTGGGGGCAAGCCTCTTCGCACTTGCCGCATTTCACGCAGGCGGAAGCCTTCGCGAGGCCGTGGCCATCCGTGTTCCAGCCATAGCGTCCCTGCGCGAGCGGCAGGTCGTGATACATCTCGTACCAGTTCAGCGCTTCGATGATGCCGGAGACGGCCACGTTCTTCTCGCAGACCTCGGCGCAGTAGCGGCAGGCAGTGCACGGGATGGACCGGTAGCCTTCTAGCAGCTCGCGCGCCCGCTCGATGGTCGCGCGCTCGGCGTCCGTCAGCGGCTCGAAGGCCTTCATGTAAGATATGTTGTCGCGCATCTGGTCGATCGAGGACATACCGGAGAGCACCGTGATGACGCCTTCGAGCGAAGCCGCATAGCGCACGCCCCACGAGGCGAGCGAGGCATCCGGGTTCGCGTCGGCGAATACCTTGGCCACGTCGTCGGGCAGGTGCGTGAGCGACCCGCCCTTGACCGGCTCCATGACGATAACCGGCTTGCCGTGGGCGCGCGCGGTCTCGTAGCATTTGCGCGACTCGATGGCGGGGTTGTTCCAGTCTGCGTAGTTGATCTGCAGCTGCACGAACTCGGTCTCGGGATGGGCGGTGAGAAGCTCGTCGAGCGCCTTGGCATTGTCATGGAATGAGAGTCCCCAATGCCGGATGAGCCCTTGTTCCTTCTTCTCCTGCACCAGATTCCACATGTCGAAATCTTCGAAGTAGTGCGTGCGCCCCTCGCCGAGGTTGTGGAGCAAGTAGAAGTCGATGTAGCTGGCTCCGGTGCGCTCGAGCGAGACATCGATCATGCTCCTGCCCACCTCCCGGTCAGCGGGAATCCATACCGGGCACTTGGTGGCCAGCACATAGCTCTCGCGCGGATGGCGGGATGCCACCGCTTTGCCGAACGCCTCTTCCGATCCCGGATAGCCCCACGAGGTGTCGAAGTACGTGAAACCGGCATCCAGGAACTCGTCGGCCATCTGCGCAACCTGCCCGATATCGATGGCATCTCCGTCCTTCGGCAGGCGCATGAGCCCGAAGCCAAGCTTCGGTATTGATTCTCCGAGATAGCTTTCCATATTGGTCTCCCGTTTCTTGTAAGGTGTTCGGCTCTCGCGGGCTATTCTATCGTGCCTATCGAATGCGCTCGCACAATCTCTTGGAAATCATGGTTCTCATCATCCTCGCGCAGAGCCATTATCGCACGTTTCCCGCTTGCGTCTCCTCGCTGGTTCCCCGCCGCCGCTCCCGCGCCGTCTCACTGACCCTCTGCCGCTTCTCCTGCACCGCCCGGCAGATCTGCGCATGCCTCGCATTCGCTGAAACGCCGCGACGACCTCTTTCCGCTGGTCTTCGCGGCATAGAGCGCTTGGTCCGCACAGCGAATCAGGCCTTCCGCCGTCTGAGCGTCGATGGGAAAAACAGCGCTACCGATGCTGGCGTGCACCGCTATATCATCGCGATCCGCAGGGAACCTGTCCCGAAACAGCTCCGCGATCTTCTCCTCGACGGATTGCGCGTCATCCTGCTGGTTCGCGAAATCCGTGATGGCGAACTCGTCGCCGCCGTATCGGTAGGGCACGAAAGAACGGCTCTTCAACCCGAGTAGCCGGCTGCCGGTCTCGCGAAGGACCATATCTCCCACCAGATGCCCGTAGCCATCGTTGATGTGTTTGAAGTCATCCAAGTCGATGATGTATAGCGCGAACGGACGATTCGCCTCCACGCTCCGGGAAAGCTCGCGATCGAACAGACGTCGATTGCCCAGGCCTGTCAGCACATCGAGTTCCGCTTCCGCTCTCAGCACGTCGCTGACCTTCTGCAGCTTGCTCTCATTGTGCTTCCGACGACGGTTCTCCCGCACGAACTTGATCAGCAGGGCGCCCAGAAGCGCAATGCCCGCCGCCAGCACGACGATGGCGACGACGAGCTTTGTACGGTCATCTATGTCGTTATAGAAAACCGCATCCTTCGGAAAGCTGTCCTTTTTCAGACCAAACCGATTCATCACATCCATATCGAAGGCGGATGTCGTCGGAATCTCGGAGACCGTCTCTTCCATCACAATCTGCCGGTCGACCGCAATGCGATCGTTCAGAAAGCCGTCGGTTATCGACCCCGCCTGCCGGCCAATCTCCTCCGCGTCTGCCGCGATACCGCCGAGGCTGCCCTCCCCCAACCAAGCCAGCGTGAACACCGGTGCCTGTGCGTGATCGGTAATCAGACCGAGCGCCTCCCCATAGGGGTATACCTTTCCGTTACCGTCTTCGGAAAAGCTCAGGTACAGCAGAATCGTATCGTCGCCCACCGCATCGAGACGTGCCGTAATCTCGTCGGGACTCAAGGTGGAAGTGTTCAGGATCTCCACACTCATGGGCGCATACTTGCTCGCAATCGCCTTGAGGTTGACGCTCCGCGCGCTGCCGACGGCGCTCCCATCCGATATCGCTAAAATCTTCGTGGCATCCGGATAGATCTGGCACGCGAGGTCGAGGTTATCCTCTATCGTGCTTCGCGCGGGAATTCCCATCATGCCGAGAGAATCGGCGAGCTCCGTCAGAGTCTTGCTGTTGACCGACTCGTAGATGACGGGTATGTCCCGGAAGAAGCCCTTCTGGTAGCGGATGACCATCTGCAGCGCATTGTCGTCTCCCACGATGATTGCGCCGAGCCCGCTAATGCGTGTGTACTTGTCGCTGATGTAGCGATAGAAAGATGCCACGTAATCCTCGTCGCTAACCGACATCGAATCCATGAACTCGTAGTGAAGCGAGACGTCGTTTCCCAGACCCTTCTTGATTCCCGCAATCTGGCTTTCCACGGTGGGGTCGTTGAGCGAATAGGAGCTGATGAACAGGACGTGTTTGTCGCTATAGGTGGAAATTGACTGGACGGGGTTCTGCACCGTCTTGTCGATGGCGCCGTTGGCGATCTCCGTGTACCAGTCGGCGGCAACCTGGGGGTCGGTTCCGCTGAACACCTGCTGAAGCATGTTCCACCACACGGTGCGTTGAGCAGCCCAGCCGGGCGTGATGTTGTAGTAATCGTCCGCGTATTGCAACAGGCTGTGGTAGTCCTTCATCCACGTTTCGTCGGCCGTGCCGAGATAGATGTCGCCGAAGGAAGCGCGAACCGGGAAGAAATGCGTCGCGCAGACACTCTTAACCCCTTGCTGCGCATCGTCGCATAGGAAGCTGATGAGCGTCTTGGAGGCTTCGATGCGCGCGTTGTCGCCATTATCGAACACCCCGAATCCGTAGATGCCCGAGCACAAGCTCGGAGATGCCTGATCGGTGGGAAACGTCATGGCATAGGGCGTGAACGCGACGTTCGACGCATATTGGCGCTCGTTCGAGGAGTTCCACGCGAAGGTCATCGCCGTTGATTCGGAGGTGAACAGCGCGAGCTCATCGGAAGCCTGGATGTCGGCATCGCAGCTCAGAAACCCCTCGTCGGTCATGGATTTGAGCGTTGCAAGAGCCCGCACGCCCTTCGGGCAGTCGATCGTGTAAGCAGTGTGCGCTTCGTTCGTGAACTTCGCACCGTACAGATTCGACACGAGCGCACGTGTGCCCTGGTCGCCACCCTGCCCGCCGCAGTAGACCACGCCCGGCGTATCGACCAGACCCGAGTCGGCGATGGCCCGGCAGGCTTTCATGAAACCCTCCGTCGTCCACGTCCGGTTCTCGAGGTCGAGATATTGAAGTGCGCCCGCTTGCTCGAAGAGCTCGTAGTTAATGGCCATGCAATGGGCCGTCTCGCACAGCGGATATTCGTAGTAGGTGCCATCCGCGGCTTTGCAGGCATTCTTCACCAAGTCGCCGTCGACGGAGATGTCCTCAGTGGCCTCATCGGTCCACAGGTCCGAGATATCGGCCATCACGCCCTTGGCGCCCCAGTCCGTCACGATGCGTTCGGGGCCCTCCATCACGACATCGGGTGCCGTACCGGCCGAGAGCGCCGCACTGATCTGGTCGTCGCCGGTAGCATAGTCGAGATACTCGACGGTAACCGTGATATCAGGATGCTTCTGATTGAATGCGGCGATGAAGCTTTCGACGGTCGCGGGGTCGCTGAACTCCCCGATCGGATAGACCCACAGGGAGATGGCCGTTGTTGGCTGCGATGTCGAGGGCTGTTCGGCTGCGAGAGCTGGCATCGGAGTCAGACAGGAGATCAAGAGCGCCGCCAGAAGAGCAAATGGAGCAAGGGAGCGTCTCCGCGGTGTGTCGAAAGCCGCCCGCTCGGTGCACCGGACGCGCACATCCCCGCGATGTGACAATCGCACGATACGCGCGTCTGCACGATACCTCAGCCGCGAACGCCCCCCGACGGACGCAGCAGGTTGTAAAATAGATGCGCTGTGCACCGGCCGTCTGCACTCTCGCCCGTAAAAGACGTTCATGTGGTTCCCCTGATATTCGGCGGTCTTACAATCTGTTCGACAGTTCTGCCATCATACACTTTTTCATCGTCTAGCGAAACAAGCACCGGGCCAAAACGCGCGGCAGCGGCGGAGGTATGTAAAGCGTCGGCATTCTGACAATATGTCAATCAGCGAGGTATATGCGCGCGCGTCTGGTAAAATTGCTTCTCAGGGGAGGTACCGTTGCATGGGTAATGTGCTGCGCGTGTTCAGACGCGATGTAAAAAGGCTTTTCAGGGCACCGGCGGCGGTCGTGGTCGTCATCGTCCTCATCACGCTCCCCTCGCTCTATACCTGGATCAACGTCATCGGATTCTGGAACCCCTACGACAACACGGGCAATCTCCGCGTCTGCGTGGTCAACGAAGATGCCGGCGCCAACACCGATGTTACCGGTCAGCTCAACCTAGGCGACCAGATCGTCGACCAACTCTCCACCAACACGCAGCTCGGTTGGACGTTCACCGACCGCGACACGGCTATGGCGGAAGTCGAATCGGGCAAGGCCTATGCCGCCTTCATCATCCCGTCGGACTTCAGCTACGACTTCACCACGATCCTGACCGGCAGCTTCACGCAACCCGCGCTCGAATATTACGTTAACGAGAAGGCGGGCGCGGTCAGCCCCAAGATAACGGATACCGGGGCTACCTCTCTCGAAGAGACCATCAACAGCGCGTTCGTCTCGCAGGCGAGCGGTATCATCGCCCAGACCATCGACAACAAGCTTGCCGATTCGCAGGGGAAAATCGACGCGTCTCAATCTGACCTCAACGCGCAGATGGGCAACGCCAAGACGAGCGTCGCCGAAGCGCGCGCCGCTATCGCGGGGCTCACCGATGCCACGAAAGGCGCGCAGACCAAAACAGACGAAGCCAAAGGTGCGCTGCAGCGTGCGAAAGATGACATCGCCACGCTCGACGACCAGATCGACGAGGTCTCGACGCTCGCCGGAAACGCGCAGAACAAGCTCGGCACGTTCTCGTCGGATTTCATCTCCTCGATGGATCAGGGCTCGCTTCTGGCCTCGCAGGCCGCGGCGAGAGCCGAGACCGCCGTCGGCAAGCTCGCCGGCACGGTGAAGTCGGCCGATGGTGACGTGAACGCCGCCATCGAGAGCGGGCAAGCGGCCGTGGAGCAGAACGCGGCCATCATCGAGCAGCTCAAATCCATCGAGGCCACGCTTCCCGAAGGCGATACGAAAAGCGCGATGGCGCTCGTCATCACCGACCTCGAGAACCAGAACGCATCGCTCAAAAGTTCGCTGGATGACCTCGAGAAAGCGCGTGCGGATGCCGAAAAGGCAGCCGATTCGATCTCCACGAACTCGAGCAGCGTCGATGAGACAGTGCAGAGCGCGCTTGCCAGCGCTGACGGCTATCGCAGCGCGCTCTACTCCACGATACTGCCCGCCCTCAATAACGGCCTTGCCCAAATCGGTTCCACCGCCGCAAGCCTCAAGAGCGCGACGTCCAACCAGTCGCTGCTCGTCGACCAAGCCGCGCTCGTGCTCGACCAGCTCACCTCGACGCTCGGTACCACCACGACAGCGCTCGGGCAGACCGATGCGCTGCTCGCCAGCTTGCAGTCGAGCCTCGACACCGTCCAGACCGACATCACCGCGCTCAATACCTCCAGCGCGCTCGCAAATCTGTTCGGCGAGAACGGCATCGACGCGAGCAAAGTCGCCGATTTCATGCTCTCGCCGACCGAGATCCGCACCGAATCGCTCTACCCGCTCAACGCCTACGGTTCGGCCATGGCACCGCTGTTCACCAACCTGACGCTGTGGATCGGCGTTTTCATGCTCATGGTCATCCTCAAGCTCGAAGTCGACGACGAAGGCGTGGAGGGCCTCACAATCTCCCAGCGCTATTGGGCGCGCTGGCTGTTCTTCGTGCCCATCGTCGCGCTGCAAGCCATCGTCTGCTGCGCGGGCAACCTCTACATCGGTGTGCAGACCGTCAACGTCACGCTGTATTTCCTCACCGCCGTGATCACCGCGCTCACCTATCTGAGCATCCAGTACGCGCTCTCGACTACGCTGCAGCACATCGGGAAAGGCATCTGCGTGATTCTCGTGTTCACGCAGATACCGGGAGCCACCGGCCTCTACCCCATCGAGATGACGCCCCGCTTCTTCCAGATTGTCTACCCGGTGCTGCCCTTCACCTACGGTATCAATGCCATGCGCGAGACCATCGCCGGCTTCTACGGCACCACTTGGGGGCAGCTCATGGGCGTGCTCATGGTGTTCATGGTGGCGTCTTTCCTCATCGGGCTGCTGATACGGCCGTATTTTACCAACCTCAACCGCCTCTTCGCACGTGAGATCGGCGAGAGCGATATCTTCAATGGTGAAGAAGCGCAGACCCCGGCACGCCGTTTCCGCCTGGGCCAGCTTATCCAGGTGCTCTCCGACCGCGACGAATACCGCACCAAGCTGGAGACTTCGGCGAATCGCTTCCTTCGTTGGTATCCGCGTCTGAAAAACGGCGCCTGGGTCTTCGGTATCGGCGTGCCCACGGTGACCGCCGTGATCTTCTCTCTGGCCGGCGGGGAGCGCGTCACGCTGCTCACGGTGTGGCTCGCGTGGCTCATCGTCGTCATCATGTTCCTCGTGATCGTGGAGCATATCCGCGATAGCCTCGAGCGGCAGACTGCACTCGGGGGCCTGAGCGACGAGGAGCTGCGCACGCTGTTCTCCTCGCGCAGCAAGCTCGATGATGATGCGCACGCAGCAGTACTTGACCCCGAGGTGATGGCCGGAGAGATGACGACTCCCGATTCGCCCGCTTACGTACCCCTGACCCCGCCGCACGCCGGCGGCGCGCGTTCTGACGACGCTCATCCTTCCAGCGGCTCGCTGTCCGACGACAAACGCGGAGGCGATGCCCGATGAGGAACATCTGGCGTTTGTTCGTGGGCGACCTCAGACGACTGGGCCGCAACGTCGTGACCGGCATCATCGTGATCGGGCTCGTTTTCACGCCGTCTATCTTCAGCTGGTATAACATTCTGGCATGCTGGGACGTATTCGATAACACGGGCAGCCTCACGGTGGCCGTCGCCAACGCAGACGAAGGCTATCAGAGCGATCTGATTCCCCTCAAAACCAACATCGGAGAGCAAGTGGTATCGGCTCTGCGCGCCAACGACCAGCTCAACTGGAAAATCACGACCGAGGAAGATGCCATCGACGGTGCGAAATCGGGCAAGTACTACGCCGCTGTCGTGATTCCCGAAAGCTTCAGTCGCGACATGATGACGTTCTACTCCGACGAAGTGGAACACGCGCAGATCGTCTACTATACCAACGAGAAGAAGAGCGCGGTCGCTCCTAAAGTCACCGGGCAGGGTGCCGACCAGGTTTCCTATCAGGTCAACGAAGTCTTCTCGGAAACTCTTTCGGAACTGGCGCTGGGCCTTTCGTCGGCGCTCTACAACTACGCTGACAACAGTGATGTCGACGGACGCATCGGCGTGCTCGCCAACCACGTGAACACGATGTCGACGCAGATGGCGCAAGCTTCTTCGGTGCTCACCACCTACGCGCAGCTCATGGACTCCGCGCAGGGGTTGGTCGACGGCTCGGCGAAGCTGCTCGGGCAGGCGCAGGATGCCGCCGGCGACGTCGAGAACGCAGCAAGCGAGAGCGGGCAGAGCGTCTCGGACATCACCGACGCGATGTCGACATCCGCAGACGAGCTTTCCGCAGCACTGAGCAAGAGCAGCGCAGGATACGCCAATCTCTCGAGCACGATCGATTCGGCGTTCGCGTCATCCAAGACGCTCGCGGGCGACACGTCTACCGTGCTACGCGATAACGCCGACGCAATCGATGCGCAGGCGACCAAGTACGAGCAGATCTCCGCGGCGCTTCAGAATCTCGAGAGCCAGGTGACCGAGGAACAGAAGCCTGCCATCGAGAACATGGTCACTCAGCTCGACGCGGCCATCGAGATGCAGAAGAAGCTGAGCGACAGTTTGAAGACAGCTGCTGACGACATCGACACGGGCAGCGCTGATGCCGATCAGGATCTAGCGAAGGTGAAGGAGCTCGCAGCGCAGGCCGAGGCGAGCGTTAACGGCATCACCACCGACTACGAGAACGACGTCAAGCCGATACTCGCCCAGCTCGAGGACCAGGTGAGTTCCGTGGCGGCATCGCTGCACACGAGCGCCGATGAGCTCGATAGCGCCGCAAACGACCTTAAAGGCACCGCAGGCTCGGTTTCCGAACAGCTCGGCGACGCCAAGCAGAAGCTACTGTCCGCCGCAGACGACCTGACCGCCTCCGCCGGGAAGCTCTCCGCGCTCAGCCAGGCTATCTCGCAGGCGCTCTCCACCGGCGATTCCGAAGCCCTGCGCAACCTGCTGAGTTCCGATCCCGAAACGCTCGCCACCGCGCTTGCCGCTCCAGTGCAGCTCGAACGGCACGCGGTTTTTCCCGCCGACAATTTCGGCTCGCAGATGGCGCCGCTCTACACCACGCTCGCGCTGTGGATCGGCTCGCTGCTCCTCGTCGTGGCCATCAAGGTGAATGTCTCGGAGGAAGAGAAGAAAGGGCTTTCCAACCCGAAACCGCGGCAGCTCTTCTTGGGCCGCTTCGGTGTGTTCGCCGTGATGTCGCTCGCGCAGAGCACCGTCATGGCGTTGGGCAACATGTTCTTCCTCGGCGTGCAGGTCAACGAGCCCGTGCTCTACCTGCTGTGCTTCTGGATCTCGGGGCTCGTGTTCACATTCTTCATCTACGCGCTGGTGGTGTCCTTCGCGAACCTCGGCAAAGCCATCGCGGTCTTCCTGCTCATCGTGCAGGTGACCGGCGGCGGGGGCAGCTTCCCGCTGCAGATGCTGCCCGGCTTCGTCCAGCAGCTCAGCCCCTATCTACCGGCGACGCACGTCATCAACGCGATGCGCGCCGCCATGATGGGCGTTTACATGAACGATTTCTGGATCGAGATCGGCTACCTGCTGATCTTCCTGATTCCCGCAGCGCTGCTGGGCCTCGCGCTCAGAAAACCGCTCGTGAGCTTCCTCAACTGGTACGTGGAGAAGGTGGAAGCCTCCAAGCTGGCGGCGTAGAGAAACGCGGAAGCAAGCGGACGGTCGCGCTATCGACGGCTCAGCAGCGCTTCGAGCGCGTCCACATCCTCGGAGCGCGTCGCCCAGCTGGTGGCAAAGCGCACGACGGTGTGGTCCGCGTCGAATTTCTCCCAGTAACTGAATTCGACCTGCTCGGCCAGCTCGTGCATCCGGTTGTTTTCCAGAACCACGAGCACCTGGTTGGTCGGTGACTCGAGAAAGAGCTGGTAGCCCTGTTCCCGCAGTATCTTTCGGATGCGGTCGGCCAGCATGATGGCGCTCTCCCCGATGTGCAGGTAGAGTTCATCGGCAAACAGCGTATCGAACTGCAGACCGAGCAGTCGCCCCTTGGCCAGGAGCGCTCCGTGCTGTTTCATGATGGTGAGGAAGTGCGGGATGAGACCCGGCTGAGGAACGACGACCGCTTCGCCGAACAGCGCGCCGCACTTGGTGCCGCCGATATAGAACACGTCGGTGAGCGCAGCCAGGTCCGCTAACGTGACGTCGTTTTCCGGACAGGCGAGCGCATAGGCGAGCCGCGCGCCATCCACGTAGAGCAGCAGGCCGTGCGCGCGGCAGACGGCGTTAATCGCTCGCAACTCCGCGAGCGAATAGAGCGTGCCGCACTCGGTCGGTTGCGAAAGATAGACCATCGCCGGTGCGACCATGTGCTCGCGATTCTCGTCGGCTTCGAAGTCGGCCGCGCGCACCTCTATATCTTCCGCGCGAATCTTGCCCGCCTTCTGCGGCAGCGCGAGCACCTTGTGCCCGCCAAACTCGATGGTACCGGCCTCGTGCACGTTGATGTGACCGCTTTCCGGCGCGATGACGCCCTGGTAGCTCGCAAGCAGCGCATCGATCGCCGTCGCGTTGGCCTGAGTGCCGCCCACGAGGAAATACACGGCCGCATCAGGGCATGCGCAGGCTGCTCGAATCTTCTCGCGCGCCGCTTCGCAGAACGCATCGGAGCCATAGCCCGGTGTTTGCATCAGGTTGGTCTGGACCAGACGCTCGATGATGGCAGGATGCGCGCCTTCCAGATAGTCGGAGGAAAACGATAGCCTGCACGACGACGATTGTTCCAAGGGATTTCCTTCCTGCTGTTCGCTCTTCGACGTTGCGTCGGACGACCCGTTTCGTCAAGAATCCGAAGGCTCATCCTGCCGCTTGCTCTTCGACGCTGCGCCGAAGGATGCACTTTTCCAATTCCGCGTAGAGCAGATCGGGCGATATCGGCTTCGTGATATGCGCGTTCATTCCCGCTCCGAGGTTATCGTCAATCTCTTCTGCGAAGGCATCCGCGGTCAGCGCGATGATGGGAATGGTTCCGGCATCCGCACGGTCGAGTGCGCGGATAGCTCGCGTCGCCTCGCGTCCATCCATCACCGGCATCCGCACATCCATGAGAATAGCGTCATAGAGTCCCACCGCGGAAGCCTGGAACTTCTCTAAACCTTCCCGGCCATTGCCCGCGGTATCGGTCATGATACCTTTCTCCTTAAGAAGCGTTTCGGCAATCTCGGCGTTCATCCAGTTATCTTCGCACAGCAGCACTCGCCTGCCCGCGAGCGACAGCTCCGGCGCGTGCTCGACCGCACACGCGGCATGCATTTCCGCCACAACCTCGATGGGCAGATCCACCGTGAATCGCGAGCCCTTCCCCACCGTGCTTTCAACCGCAATCGTACCGCCCATCATGTCGACAATACGCTTGATGATGGCCAGACCGAGGCCCGTGCCGACCACCTTGCCGGCATCGTTGCGCTTCTCCTGGGCGAATGGCTCGAACATGCGCTCCTGGAATTCCGGACTCATCCCGATGCCGTTGTCTTCAACGACTATGCGGCGATTGCAGCTACCGGCAGTTGGTTCGAGCGCAAGGAAGAAGAGCCGGATCCTACCGCCTTCAGGTGTGTACTTGATTGCGTTGGAGAGCAGATTGAGCAGGATTTTCTGATACTTCAGCTTATCGATGTAGACCATCTCGTGAGGCAGTTCCACAATCGGTTCGATCTTAATGCCCTTAAGATCGGCGCTCGGACGGAGCGCGATAACCACGTTCTCGGCAAGGTCGTAAGCATCTGCTTCCTCTGGCTCCAGCGTCATCTTCCCGCTCTCGATGCGCGAGAGCTCGAGCGTATCGTTCACGAGGTCGAGCAGCAGTTCGCCCGATGATTCGATGCGTTTCAGGTACATCAGCTTCTTTTCCGGATCGTTCTCCTTGATGGCAAGGTCGGTGAAGCCGATCACGCCGTTCAAGGGCGTGCGGATATCGTGGCTCATGCTCGAGAGAAACGCCGATTTCGCTTCATTGGCGCGGTCAGCGTCGAGTTTTGCCGCTTTGAGCGCCTCGATCTGCCCGAGTTCCGATTCGTACTGGTCGGTGATATCGCTCATGCAGAAGAAGACAGTATCTTTCCGCCCGTCGAGATACGAAAAACGAAAAAGCTTCTGGCGTTCCTTTCCACCCGGTCGGTGGATAGGATTCGAGTACGAATAAACCCGTTCCTTGCGCAACCCCTCGACGATGGCCGCCAAGCAAATGGAACGGCGGATGTCGGCAACCTGCTCAGGCTCGATGAGCGCGGAGCCGAGATGCCGGTCGAGCCCCGAATCGTATCCGCCGGAATTCTTCGTGACACTGCCGCCGTTGCGTTCGATGCGGTAGATGGTGTACGAGCCAGTGGCGGGATAGATGAACCCGAGCTCGTCGTAACCCAGATCGGTGAGCTTGGAGATAAT
>Ga0163159_1003099_pt1 | contig 12854 bp, 12 predicted proteins | sample BioMet9_FD_108702 | JGI IMG/M metagenome (GOLD analysis project Ga0163159, IMG submission 108702) | Microbial communities from bioreactor (seeded with sewage sludge) at Lawrence Berkeley National Lab, California, USA - Biofuel... | ecosystem: Engineered > Bioreactor > Anaerobic > Unclassified ... | reverse complement strand
ATTTTAATTTCCGGCTCCTTTATATTGCGAAAACTTGAGGGCTTGTATAGCCGAAGGACTGGGAGCTTGTAAAACCGAAGGACTGGGAGTTTGTAAAACCGAAGGACTGGGAGTTTGTAAAGCCGTCCCTGCTAAGGGAAGGTGCCGAGCGCAGCGAGGCGGAAGGGTTCTTCCCTCAGCGTCTCCAACGCGGCAATAAAAATAACGCTGAGCCTTTTCCCCAGATTCCGCAATCGGCTTTGTGTCACATTGTCACCATGCGGATGCTGGTCATGTCGTGTGCGTATGTGCTACACTGTCTTTATGTAGCTGTGCATGAAAGCGTTGATTTTTTTCTTTGCCGCGGCGAAGCCGCTGGGAAGAACCCCTCCGGCTCCGGACAAAAAACATGTCCGAACCCACCTCCCCTTAGCAAGGGAGGCTTTCAAGCTCTAATTTTTAACAAATACCAAGAGTCTTGAAAACAGTCCCGACTTACCTTAGCAAGGAAGCCTTAAAGGCTCGGGAAGTTTTAGAGACAGCTTATTACTATGTCGTAGCGAGTTAACATTGCTATACTTATCCTATAGGAGGACTATTTTTGTATGCCCTTTTTATATAGCCATAACAATAAAATGAATGCGCAAAGCTTGCGTAAAAATATGACAAAAGAGGAACGTCACTTGTGGCATGATTTCTTGAAAACATATCCGGTGAAATTTTATCGACAACGCAGAATTGACAACTTCATTGTCGATTTTTATTGTAACCCGGCAAAACTAATTATAGAGATCGATGGCGGCCAGCATTATGATGAAGATGCCATGCAATACGATATCAACCGCACGAAAATTTTGACAGATCGTGGCATCCATGTTATTCGATTTACCAATCTAGATATTGCTCAACATTTCAAAGAAGTATGCATGGAGATTGATCTTTGTGTTCAAGCACGTTTGTTGAAAAAGTAGTGCTCGATGAATAGTGTATATCTGGAAAACCTAGGAATGACACTAATTCAAAACAAGTGCTGGGAGCTTTGCCGCGGAATAATAAAAGCGCTGATTTTTTTCTTTGCCGCGGCGAAGCCGCTGGGAAGAACCCCTCAGTCTCGCTGCGCTCGACAGCTCCCCTTAGCAAGGGAGCCTTACAGGCTTGAGGATTTATTGCAATTTCAGGCTCCTTTTATTGCGAAAACTTGAGGAATTGAGAGTTTGTATAGCCGAAGGACTGGGGGCTTGTATAGCTGAAGGACTGGGAGTTGTAAAACCGAAGGATTAAGGGCTTGTATAGACGAAGGATTGAGGGCTTGTATAGACGAAGGACTGAGGAGCTTGTAAAACAGAAGGACTGAGGGCTTGTAAAACCGAAGGATTAAGGGCTTGTATAGACGAAGGATTGAGGAGCTTGTAAAACAGAAGGACTGGGGGCTTGTAAAACCGAAGGATAAGGGGTTTTTTAAGCCGTCCCTGCTAAGGGAAGGTGCCGAGCGCAGCGAGGCGGAAGGGTTCTTCCCTCAGCGTCTCCGACGCGGCGATAATAAAAGCTCAGCGTTTTCTCTTTGCCGCGGCGAAGCCGCTAAGAAGAACCCCTCAGTCTCCGGACAAAAAAACGTCCGGAGCCAGCTCCCCTTAGCAAGGGAGCCTTTCATGCTCTGCATTTTTATCAAAATATCCAGAGTCTTTAAAGCCGTCCCTGCTAAGGTAAGCAGCGCACCGATTTCATAACGATTTTCTATGAAATCGTGTAAGTCGCTTATGCCTTGGCTTAAGGTGCCGAGCGCAGCGAGGCGGAAGGGTTCTTCCCTAGCGTCTCCGACGCGGCAATAAAAATAACGCTGAGCCTTTTCCCACGCCAACGCGCAATTTCCCACCTTTACACAAAATAGCCATGAAAAGTTGATTTCTCACAACTTTTCATGGCTATAATTCTTTCTGCTATCTTTCCACTATATTTCTATTATCTTTCTACTATCTTCTATTATCTTTCTACTATCTTTCTACTATCTTCTACTATCTTTCTACTATCTTCTACTATCTTCTACTATCTTTCCACTATCTTCTACTATCTTCTACTATCTTCTACTATCTTCTACTATATTTCCACTATATTTCTACTATCTTCTACTATCTTTCCACTATCTTTCCACTATCTTTCCCTACATATCTTTCCCTACATATCTTTCCCTACATATCTTTCCCTACTATCACTTCTAATATTTCATGTAATCCAAAAACTTTCTAATCCCTCCCTATTTTCCAGTCTTGCAGATGCCGTCGATCCAGTCGAAGAGGGCTTTTAGGTCGTAGTCGCCGTCGTGGCCTTTGCCCCAGGGGGAGGCGAAGTTTACTGATTTGCCGCTGTTTTGTAGTTTCAGTGCCAGGATGGCTGGAATGGGCAGGGCTGTGTCACGGTCAATGGCACCGTGGCGGATGCGCCAGTGTTGGGCTGTGCGGGCGTCGTTCGTACCGATATAGGTCATGGGGTTCATCATGGCGATGGTGTCGGCGTCGGCCATGGTGGCTGGTACTGTGGTGTGGTTTTGCGAGAAGGTCGTGAAGTGGCGTGCCTGGGTGGTGGCATTGCCGAATTCGTCGGTTTCCGCAGAGCTGAGGTTGAAGGCATCGAAGGCCGGCGTGGCTTTCATGCGCGTCGCTGCTTTGGCGTAGGCTGCCATGTCTACGTCGGTGACTTTACCGTTGGTTATGGTCAGCCACGTGGTTTTGGACAGGTCTTTACCGGCATCCAGAGCGGCTTGGGCCGATGCTTTATATACAGATTTAATGTACTCTTTGAATGTACCATTTCCCTGTTCGTCCAGTGTCAGAGGCGTACCGGCTGCATCTTTGAGACCCAGGGAGTTTACGTAGGCTGGGAATGCTTGCTTGAGCTGTGCCGAGGCCGAGATTTGGGCCATGGTCATTTCGGTGGCTGTCGTCGTTTCTTCTGGTGCGTTGGCTGGACGGTTATTGGCTTGGAGCGGCTTGCCGTCCGTGCCCAGCATGACCGGTCCCGGTCCCATGGGCAGGATTTTATTTTCCACTTTGAGGAAGGCCGGCATGAAACCGCCCATTGCGCGCTGGTGGTATGTATTGACGCCGTTGAATACCCATTCATAGGCCATGTCGGCGTGTTCCAGATTCATGATGGGACAGTAGACGGCAGCAGCGAATATGTCATCTCGTTCGTCGGCTGCGCCGAGTGCTTTCAGATAGGGACGGTAGGCTTTGGCATCGCCTGAGGCAGCTAGCAGTGCTGACATGGCGCCGCCGGCACTGGTACCGTCGGAGATGATTTTATTCATGTCACCGGGCAGACGGTGGGCATTGTACCGCAGATAGCGAACGGCTGCTTTGAGGTCTACGATGGCTGCCGGTGCCTTGCCGGTGTATTTGCCATTGGCATCCTGCAGTGTCCGTCCCCGTGCTCCCGGAGCAGCTACGATATAGCCCCGCGACAGTGCTACCAATGCTGCGTTGTCGCCGCCGTGCATCCGATCCATACCAGGAGTGCCGGCTTCACCGGGCATGTAGCCGCCGATGGAATTGGGCAGGAATACCGGTGCCGTCTTGGACGTATAGCCATTGATGGTGCCGTTTTGATAGTATGCTTCAGGGACGTATATGTTGATGGTCTGATACTGTACATCTACAGGGTGTTTCACATAGACGCGATTTTCGAAGGCCCGATAGGTCACGTCCTGGCCGTTGACTTTGTGAGTCTGGGTCGTATACGTTTTTGTATCAAGGCTCAGGTCGTACACGGTTTGTTTTGTCGTATTGCCAGCTTTGGCGGCAGCGTCCTTCACCGTAGCGGCTTTGGTCGTATCCTTCGTAGTCTGGGCTTGACGGTACTGCGGTGCCGGTGCCGGATGAGTTGCCGAGGAAACGGCATCGACGGCTTGGACGGAGCCTGCGCCACTCAGACCGGCCATAGCAGCCGTCACGAGAGCGGCTAATATATAATGTTTATAATGTGTCATTTCAATGTACCTCTTTCCTTCTTTAGTCTTACAGTATTTTACATCATTTTTTTCAAAAAAGGTAGCACCAATCGGCATTATGACTTCAAACGTTCCTTTGTCTTTTCTAAATTTTCCTGAATGGTAGCATCGCCTGGTTTGAGCACGGCCGCCCTTTCGTAGTCCGCCAAGGCGTGCCGCAAATTCCCCTTTTCCGTGTAGGCACTGCCGCGGTTATTATAGAAATCGCCGTCATCGCCACACAAGTAGATTGCCTAGTCATAATCGGCAATGGCTTCATCCAGGGAGCCGCGCTTGGCGTAGGCATTTCCCCGGTTGTAATAAGCGCTGGCTACATTATCATCTCCGCCGCCCTTAGCGAGGCTCAAGGTGAATTCATCAATAGCCTTGGTGTATTCCTTGAGCTCGGCATAGAATTGGCCCCGCCGGAAATGAGGATATGGCGAGTCAGGTGTCAATTCCGATGCCTTCAAGCTGTCGGCAAAGGCCTTGGTCTGATTGCCCAGGGCCCACAGCGTATTGGCTCGGTGGTTCAGGGCCAGCGAATCCTGCGGATTGAGGACGAGAGCCCGGTCCAGGTCGGCCAGAGAAGCAGTGAAATTGTTCGCATCATAGTATAAGTAGCCGCGGCGGACATAATACGTACCGTCATTGGGATTGCAGCGGATTGCCTCGGTCAGATTAGCGATGGCGTCGGCTTTATTTCCCCGGGCCAGAGCGATGCGGAAACGCAGATAATAGGCCCGGTCGCTTTGTGCATCAGAGCGCAGCGCCTTTGTAGTTTCGCCGTAGGCAGCGTTATAGTCGCGTTCCTCCATGTAATACGACGCCAAAGCCAAGTGGGCCCGCGGCGAATCGGGAGCAGCATGGATAGCGTCCAGGATCAGTCCATAGGCTTGATGGGCGTCTGTAGCCATGATGGCTTCCGCTTCATCGAGACGCGCCGTGACTGCCGCCGTATCAGCAGGAGCAGCGGCGCTGGCTTCATAAGATGGTACGGCGCCGACACCCATTGTAATCATTGCCGCGACCATGTATAAGACTATTTTCTTCAAGATGAACCCCTTCTTTCGCTATTGATGATTGTTTATGCCATGTTTAGGTATTTTCGTTGTTCTGGCAAAGTGGAAAGCGTATAATGAAGTGAAATTGTTACTGGGAGATGTTGCTATGGAAGTCAAAATCGCCATAAAAGAGCTTTGCCTGTATTCATCAATCCGCTATCCGGATATAGAAATAAACGCCGGTGAAATCGTGTTTTTGAGTGGTCCCTCCGGCTGTGGGAAATCTTCACTCCTCAGAGCCTGCAATGGTACGCTTACGCCGACGCGCGGACAAATCTATTTGGACGGTACGGATATCGTTTCCATCAATCCAGTACAACTTCGCCGCCGCGTATTGCTGGCCGGACAGAATCCATACCTGTTCCGCAGCTCCATCCGCGGTAATTTCTCCCAATTTTTCTCATATCGCGACGAAACTGCCCCTACGGACGAGGTCATGACAGAGCTGCTCACGCTGTGTCAGGCACCGTTTCCACTGGATGGACCGTGCGATTCCCTGTCAGGCGGCGAACGGCAGCGCGTCTTCCTCGCCCTGGCACTGAGTATGGCACCGGATGTGCTGCTTCTCGATGAACCGCATTCGGCTATGGACAGCGCCTTGGCCGACACGGTCCTGAGCAATCTGCTGACCTACGCCCGCCAACGCGGGATGACCGTCATCGTCATCAGCCATGATGAGGCCCTGCGCGACAAGCATGCTGACAGAATCATCCGATTGGAGGGAAAACCATGAATGGTGCCGCTGATATTTCACTGATCCATTTTTTACTGATATATTTACTTCTATTAATTATACTAGCTGTCATGAAACATTGCCAGGTCAACCAGACGCGGCTGCTCCTCGTAGCCAGCCTGCGCATGACCGTCCAGCTCGTCATCGCCGGTTTCATCCTGACCTATATTTTCCAACATCCACAGCCGTTGTTCACGTCGGCATATATCCTGCTCATGATTCTGTTTGCCACGCATCGCGTCCTGTCCAAGAACAAGTGGCTCAATTCGCGGTTCCGCCTGACCATCCTGGCTTCTCTGGCCTTGGCCGTCCTGCCCGTGCTGGCATACTTCCTGTTGGCCGTCGTGCGGCAGGACCTGTTCAATCCCCAATACGCCATCCCTTTGAGCGGTATGATGTTTGGCAATGCCATGACAGGCCTGAACCTGGGCCTCAAGACGTTCAAGGAAAGCATGGACAGCGAGCGCCTGCAAATCGAAACGCTGCAAAACTTTGGTGTCCAGCCCAAAAAAATCCTCATGCCGTTCATCAACCAATCCTTGGAAACGGCTCTGTTCCCGACGCTCAACTCTATGGTCGGCATGGGCATCGTCTCCCTGCCTGGTATGATGACTGGTCAAATCCTGTCAGGCACGCTGCCGACGACAGCCATCCTATACCAGATTGCCATCATGATCGCCTGCTGTACCGTAGTCAGCTTATCCGTATTCGGCGCTCTCTACCTGGGCTACCGGACGCTGTACAACGACCGCGCTCAAATGAACTGGCAAAATGCAAAGCCATAATCCAACGCCTCTGACAAACGTGCCAAAATGGGGGCTGCCCCCGTTTTGGCACGTTTGAAATATGATTCCCCACTTTAGACCTAAAAAACGCTAAAATTGAATCATTTTCAACAAAACCATGTCTGATATGGCTGATTTTTGATGCTATTCCCCCAAACAAAAAAAATGTGCCATTTTGGGGGCAGCCCCCAAAATGGCACGCCCAGCTTTTAGATTTCAAGGTTTCGCCAATATTTTATCTACTTTTGCTACTTTTTCATCCATCATGTGCGTATAGCCGGGACGGATATCGGCTTTGAGGACGATTTCTGTGCGGATTCCTTGTTCTGCCAAGACGAACGCGGCCTTTTTGACTGTGGCCATGACGTCGTCCCACTCGCCTTCGATTTCAGTGAACATGGCCGTCGTCTTGTAAGGAAGACCTGAATCACGGATGATTTGGATTACCTTGGCGACATCGGGTGCCAATTCTTCGCTCGTTCCGCAAGGGGAGATAGCAACTGCAATTAACGTATTCATGTGATTACACCTCTTTTAATGTAATTTCATTACTCGCCACATCAATGGGTGTGGCGTTATATAGCTCATCAAGGAACTGTGGCTGAAAATGACCGGGGCCACGGACCTGGGCTTCTGCCCGCTGACCTGCCAGGTTGTATATGTTGGTGCCGGTCAGCGCCGCGATGAACGGGCTGGCAACGGCAGCATAGACGGCCATGACGCCGCCCAAAGAACAGCCGGCACCGGTGATTTTTTCCATGAGTTCAGAACCACCATGAGAAAACGCGACGACCTTGCCGTCGGTCACTAAATCAATCTGGCCTGATACGGCTACGGCCCCTTCGGTCCATTGGGCCAGGGCCACCGCAGCCGCTTCGGCATCACGCACAGCGTCAGTCGAATCGACACCACGCACCTTAGATTCTTCTGTACCTCCATCGAGACCCCATAATCCGGCCAGGGCGATGATTTCCGATGCATTGCCCCTGATAATCGATGGTTTGAATTTTTTAAACCGTTTCAGTAATGCTGTCCGCAAGGCCCCAATGCCAATGGCTACTGGGTCGAGGACCCAGGGCTTGTGATTTTCCCACAACGTGCGGGCTACTGTCGGCAACGTTTCCGTGTAGACAGGCAAAATCGTGCCGACATTGATATACAACGAACCGCCGGCTTTGGCCAGGAATTCGCCTTCATCGGGCATATAGACCATGGCTGCTGAGCCGCCTACGGCCAATTGGGCATTGGCCACCAAATTGATGGTCACGCTATTCGTAATAGAGCCAGCCAGCGGCGTCGAGCTTTTGACCGCCGTGACGGCATCCTTTATCTGTTCCTGTACATCATTGATTGAAATCATGAACAATTCCTTCTTCCTGTTTTATATAGCACTATGTTGCGTGACTACGTCGATACACACAGGCACCACCTTCAGTCTCGCTACGCTCGACAGTTCCCTCCTGAGGGAGCCAAGGGCATGCTCACTGGCGGAATCACGTTACCGCCCACCTGGCACCACCTTCAGTCTCGCTGCGCTCGACAGCTCCCTCCGGAGGGAGCCAAGGACCTGCTCATTATCCGTATGCGTTACTGCCCACAGGCTTACCTGCTAGTGTTTACCATATTCAGCCCAGCTAACGCCTCGGCTCCCTTTGGATGGAGCTGGCTGCGAACGTCTTTTTGTTCGCAGACTGAAGGTGGTTCCGGTCTGTTGCACACAGGTCGTTGGGTGCTAATAGTTCCTCAGCAGTACTATGGCCTGCGGTATTACATTCTTGTGTATCATGTCTTACTTTAAACTCATTCTTTTATAATAACACAAGGTCACTGAGGCTACAAGGCACGATGAGTAGTACATTTGTATCTTTACTCTTTCTTTTATATTCGTCGTGTGCTAAAATAAGATGTTAATTTCATTTACTAGGAGTTATTATGGCCAATAAATTCATTTCCGGTACGCTTATACTGACGTTGTCTGGGTTTGTCGTCAAAGCGATCGGCAGCATCAATTGGATTATTTTATCACGTATATTAGGCGGTGAAGGGATCGGCATTTATCAGATGGCCTTTCCTATTTACCTGTTGGCATTGGAAATTTCCAGCGCTGGTATTCCTATCGCCATTTCTATCATCACGGCGGAAAAGGCCGCCCAGAAGGATTATGGCGGTGCCCATCGCATATTCAACGTTTCTTTGACGATGCTCTGTTCGACGGCGCTCATCCTCAGTATCCTCGTATTCTTCGGTGCGCGCTGGCTCATCGATTACCAGATTATTCGCGAAAGCCGAGCCTATTATTCGCTGATTGCCTTGGCGCCGGCTATATTCTTCACGACGATCATCGCTGGCTACCGCGGTTATTTACAGGGCTGGCAGCTCATGACACCGACGGCATTGTCCCAGATCATCGAACAGATCGTGCGAGTTGTCGTCATGCTGGCTTTTGCAGCAATTCTCCTGCCGTACGGCCTTGATTACGCAGCCGGCGGTGCTAGTCTCGGTGCCGGTGCCGGTGGTATCGCCGCTCTGCTCTGCCTCTTATATTACTATTATAAGCTGCAGCGTTCCCTGCCGCATACGGACACGCACATCTTTCCCAAGGAAAGTGTCCGCCATATATTAGGGCGCATCATTACGTTGTCCATTCCTATTTCTCTAGCCAGTATCATGCTCCCCGTCGTATCGAATTTGGATTTGCTCATCGTACCGCGACGCTTGGAAGTGGCTGGGTTCTCTACGGCCCAGTCGACAGAACTGTTTGGTTATTTGACGGGTATGTCTGTACCGCTCATCAATTTGGCTACCATCCTCACGGCGGCTATGGCTATGAGTCTCGTGCCGGCTATCAGCAACGCTCACACGCTGCATAATACGCAGATGATTTTTGATAAGACGTCCAGTGCCATGCGCGTCGCCCTCCTGGCTACGATTCCGTTCAGCGTCATGCTCTACGTTTTGGCCGAACCGGTCGTGACATTCATCTACAACGCTCCTGGGGCTACGAAAGCTACGCAGGCTATCGCTGTAGCCATCATTTTCCTGGGCATACATCAGGTCACGACGGGTATACTGCAGGGCCTCAAGCGGCCGACTATCCCAGTCGTGAACATGGGTATCGCTTGTGTCGTCAAGGTCGCCTGCAACTGGTTCCTCGTCGCTATTCCGGCTCTGGGCATTGCCGGCGGGTCCTATGCTACGGTGGCTGACATCGGCGTCGCTGCCATGTTGAATTTGTATTTCATTTACCGTCACACAGGCTATACCATGAGCATAAAGAACATTGGCCGCAACATTGCCAGTGCCGTCGTCATGGGCTTCATCATGCACCACTGCTATTTGTTCCTCCACGCCTATATGGGCCTGTTCCTGACACTGCTCATTACGGTCCTCATCGGTTCTGCTGTCTACTTGGGGCTCATGTACATCATGGGCGGCCTCAACAAGGAAGATGTCCAGAAAATGCCGTTCTTTGGCAAATATATCAAATAATTTGACATACATTCGCAATAGTGATAGAATTATTGCTACCAATATGATATTGTTTTCATCCAGAGCAGTCGAGGGAATGGCCCTATGACACTGCGGCAACCCCCGCCAGGGAAGGTGCCAATTCCACGGAAATTTTCCGACAGATGAAGTTCTGAGCATTCATTAGCCGTCATCTGCTTGACGGCTTTTTTTTATGAATACGTTCAGCCCTGCTGCTTCGTCTATTCAAGAAATACGTTTTTTATGGGAGTTGATATTGTGATTAAACTAGAGAACATTACGAAGACTTACGGCGGCGAGACTCAGGTCCAGGCCCTGAAAGGCATTACCTTGACCATCGACGACGGTGAAATCTTTGGCATCATCGGCAAGAGCGGCGCCGGCAAAAGTACACTCATTCGCTGCATCAACATGTTGGAAAAGCCGACGTCCGGTGCCGTCATCATCGATGGTGATGATTTGACGAAAATGAACGAACGGCAACTGCGGCAAGAACGCAAGCACATCGGCATGATATTCCAGCATTTTAATCTGTTGTCTTCACGTACTGTATTTGACAACATCGCATTTCCCCTGGAACTGGCTCATGTTCCCAAAGAAGGTATCAAGAAAAAGGTCGATTCTCTCCTCGAATTGGTCGGCCTAACAGACCGCCAGACCAATTACCCGGCCCAGCTCTCCGGCGGCCAGAAGCAGCGTGTCGGCATCGCCCGGGCCCTGGCCAGCGATCCCAAAGTGCTCCTCTGCGATGAAGCGACGTCAGCTCTGGATCCGCAGACGACAAAATCCATCCTAGAGCTGCTCAAAGACATCAACCGCCGCCTGGGCCTTACCATTATCGTCATCACCCATGAAATGGCTGTCATCAAGACCATCTGCAACCGTGTCGCTGTCATCGAAGGCGGTGTCATCAAGGAAGAAGGACGCGTCGTCGATGTATTCACCAGTCCTAAATCGGAAACGATGCAGGAATTTGTCCGCTCGGTCATCAATATGGAGCTGCCTGAAGGCTTGCGCAAGATGGGCCTGAGTGACCAGCCGGCACCAGACCGGTCCATGCTCGTGCGGCTGCGGTTCAAAGGTACGATTACAGAAGATCCTATCGTCGCCACAATCATTCAGAAGTTCAATATCAACGTGAGTATCCTCTATGGCAACATCGACTACATCCAAGATGAATCCTTCGGCTATTTGATCATCATGCTCATGGGCGATATGGAAATGCAGTCCCGAGCTTTGTCTTATATTAAAGAGTTACCTATTGGAAGCGAGGTGTTGGGTTATGTCCCCAGAAATCATTAAATTATTGGCCCAAGGCCTGGAAGAAACGGCGTTCATGGTATTCGTGTCTACGTGTATCGCCGCTGTCATCGGTGTTCCCCTGGGTATTACCTTAGTCACGACCAGTCGTCATCATATATTGGAAAATCTAGCTGTCAACCGCGTCCTCGGTGCCATCGTCAACATCGTCCGGTCCGTGCCGTTCATCATCCTTATGGTGGCTATCATCCCACTGACACGGATCATTGCCGGTACGTCCATCGGCACGACGGCGGCCTGTGTTCCCTTGACGCTCGTGGCCATTCCCTTTTTAGGACGCCTCGTAGAAACGTCTATCCGCGATGTCGATTTCGGTCTCGTCGAAGCGGCCCAGTCCATGGGCGCATCACCGTTCCAAATCATATATAAGGTTCTCCTGCCGGAAGCATTGCCGACGATTATCAATAACGTCACCGTCCTCATCGTCAACCTCATCGGCGCGTCTGCTATGGCCGGTGCCGTCGGCGGCGGCGGTCTTGGTGATATCGCCATCCGCTACGGCTACCAGCGGTTCCGCGGCGATGTCATGCTGGCCACGATCATCGTCCTCATCATCGTCGTCAACCTCATCCAAAGTGGTGGCGACCTGGCATCCCGCAAGAAGAATAGAAAGTAATAGGTACGCCGATACCGACCACGCTATCGCACAATTTCTTACCTATACACAAAATAGCCATGAAAAGTTGATTTCTCACAGCTTTTCATGGCTATCATTCTTTCTACTATCTTTACTTGCTATCTAATCTACTAAATCAGCTTATTCTTCCTTGCCAATTCCTGGACATCTTCAATTGATAGATATGTACATTTGGCAATCAAATCAATATCCAGTTTATTTTTGAGCATCTCTAATGCAGTAGCAAGCCTGCCTTTTTCTATTCCTTTTTCTATTCCCTTTTCTATTCCTTCTTCAATTCCTTCTTCCCGTCCTTCTTCCCGTCCTTTTAGTTCGCGCAGCTTTAATTCCATTTCCAGAGTCATGAATTCTCGCCTCCATTCGTTATTGCTTTTTACATGGGCAACTTCTGCAGCTATTTCTTGGGCGAAGGGGTTTTCTGTCAGGATTCCTTCTACGTATTGTAGAAACGCTTTTATGTCGGGTTCTACATCGTCGATAGTTCCTTTACTGTTCAAGAATACTTTTACAGCCCCGTCCTTCAGCTTTAGGTCTTTATCTTCTTCGCAGGTATTGTGAAACGTGTATATATGGCGCCCCATGTCAAAAGCATCAAAGGTACAGATGAAGATGATGTACGTCTGATTCAGATGATGATAATATACTCCTTTATCTATCAGTTCCATGTCGATGAGTCCTTGATAGTAACGGGCTCGTTGCGGCAGGGCATGGTGTGGATTGGTCGTTTGCATTTCCACGTTGAATACAGTGCCTTTGCCGTCCTGCACATACACGTCCAAACGGATACTGCGGCTGCCTAAGCGGATATCAATCGTTTTTTCTTCTTCAAAATAGACGATTTTATCGATTTTGATGTCTAGAATCT
>Ga0163159_1003085_pt1 | contig 12909 bp, 9 predicted proteins | sample BioMet9_FD_108702 | JGI IMG/M metagenome (GOLD analysis project Ga0163159, IMG submission 108702) | Microbial communities from bioreactor (seeded with sewage sludge) at Lawrence Berkeley National Lab, California, USA - Biofuel... | ecosystem: Engineered > Bioreactor > Anaerobic > Unclassified ... | reverse complement strand
TTTGTTCATGAGAGGCAAGAACGTTACTATCCAGGCAGGCACTAAGTTCGCTGCCAAGGTAAAGAACGATACAGATTTGCATGCTAAGTTAACAGATTTGAAAACAGTCATGAGTCCTGAAAAGCCACATGGCGTAGCAATTACGATTAAATAAAGATGAAAAGAAAAAGTAGTGCCCTTGGAAGTTTTCCAAGGGCACTTTTGCAGTGTATGTAAGTTTTGAAGTTTCTATATTTGTATAGTATAATTATCATTAATATTATAGAAGACGTTGTGGGTGTTTTTGTTGTTTAAATATGCGAAGAATGGTTTGTAGTACTGGGGTGATAATGTGGAGAATGCAGGAGTTATTGTTCATCGCTTAACTAAGCAGAAAAAAACTAAATATGACTATATTGAACGGCACGCACACAAATTTTTCCATTTTATTTATGGCTTAAGTGGTGTGGGCAGAGTAATTTTGGGCCAGAAAGAAATTACTATGACTGGACAATGGTTGGTAATGATTGCCCCAGGAGTTGAGCACGAAATTTTTGGTGTAGATAATTTCATGAGCTATGATGTAAAATTTCAATGCTCTGATCAAATGACAGAAAAACTTAAACAATCTGGTATGTACATTAAACATGTGGATGAATACATGGATTTTCTATTTAAGGATTTGTTTACTGAAGGTGTTCGTGCACGTTATGGTTATCAGGAAATAATTAACGCCAAGATGACGGAGATACTTTTCTATATCCTACGCTATTTTCAGGAAGGAATGGATGAGCGTACTGATGAGTATATTACTACTTATTATGCTCATGCTAAAGATCATGTAAAAATGCGCAACATCATGCCGGCCTTAAACTATATTGATGCTAATATAGATAAGCAACTGGAAAATGATACTTTAGCTAATTTATGTGGCTATGCTGAAAATTATTTTTCCACATATTTTAAATCATGTATGGGATGTTCTCCTACGCAGTATATCAGCACTAAAAGGATAGAAGTTGCCAAGTCTTTGATGGGTACAACAGATATGAATATTACTCAAATTTCTGAAAAACTTGGCTTTGAAAGCATACATTATTTCAGTAGAGTTTTTAAGAAAATCGTAGGAATGACGCCAAAGGAATATATTGATAAATCTAAGTTGAAATTAGATATAGGATTGAATATTGTTGATAATGCCTTTACACCGCTAGGTGAGTATGAAATCCCTTTAAAAAAGATTAATGATGTAAAATGTAACAGAAAAAAGTGAACTTTCAGTTAATTAGAGCAAAGCCAGAGAAATCAACATTCTCTGGCTTTGCTTTTTTTATTGAAAACAAAGAATAAGATAAAAAAACATGCTGAATTTCAAAGAGAAATGCTCTTTTAAGCAATTTTCGTGTAAATACAAAAGCAATACTAATGGCTACAATTTAACTATGGAAGATTATTTGTAAAAGGAGTGAAAAACATGAGAGTTGTTGAAAGAGACGATATTTACAAGAATATGTTGCCAGGTAGAATTATTCAAAGTGCGGTTGGGCATAATTCAGCCTTAAATAGTGAGAAAATGACTATTTGCTTTGCGCATTATTCACCGCAAAGCGGTCCTATGGAACCACATAATCATGCTGAAGAAACTGTAGTAGTCTTGGACTGTAAAGATGGTTGGGTAAAACGTGGCCCATCTAAAGATAATTTAAATGAAAAACATGTCTTAAAAAAAGGTACTGTCATGTACTTTGATGAATTGGAGTGGCATGTATTTCAGTATGGTAAGGATGGTTTCATTGATGCTTTGTGCATTTACGGTCAAGTAGATAATATTCGTCCGGAAGAAATCAAAGCCCACAAATAAATTGTTTGGAAAAGGAGCTGTTTAACGTGGCTAAAAAGATTATTGGTGTTATTCCTCCTATTATAACTCCGATTGATGATAACGAAAATGTTGATGAAAAAGGACTGCGTATTCTAGTGCGCAGGTGTATAGATCATGGTATTCATGGCATTTTTGTTGCAGGTTCTAATGGTGAGACAATGGGTTTGACCCAAAGAGAACGGGAACGTGCTATCCGTATTACCTTGGATGAAGCAAAGGACCAAGTACCTGTCCTGTGCGGAGTAATGGATTCCAGTACTAAACGTGTTATCGAAAATATTAAACGCTTGGAACAAATGGGTGGGAAAACTGCCGTCGTAACCCCTGTTTTTTATGCTCGCCATGCTACCCAGGAAGAAACAGTAAGGCACTTTGAAGAAATAGCTAAGAATACAGAAATAGACCTGATGATTTATAATATTCCTCCTTATACAGGCCAGACCTTGACTCCGGAAACTATTTTTAAGATTGCAAAAATTGATAAGGTGGTTGGATATAAGGATACTACCGGAAGATTCCCGGATTTTCTAAAATGTCTAGATCATTTCCAGGGTACCGACTTTGTGCTGCATCAGGGTGCAACTAACCTGGCAGCACCTAGCTTATTAATGGGTGCAGATGGATATATTCCATCCATGGCTCCTTTGTATCCAAAACCATTTATCAAACTGTATGAAGCTGGCAAAAAAGGCGACATTGAAAAGACTAAATTCTACATGAAGATTGTTAATATGACGTCAGCAATTTGGCCAATGGCTGCTAGTCAGACTTCGTCAACAAAATACGCTTTAAGTAAACTGGGTTTCCCATATCAGGTTACTAAACCTACAGAACCCATTACTAAAGAACAAATGCAAGCTATTGATAAACAAATTGCTAAAATTGATGCATATCTAAAAGAAAATGATTTATTTGACGAACGTTAAAAAATAGGCTTTATGAGGAGATCTTAGAAATGAAGAGTACCGTCTTGATGTCTCATGCTTTATACGAAACTGGTATGAAAGTGCTCCGGGATAATGCCGAAGTAATAGTTGCCAATAATAGCGATATGCAAGCTGTTATTGAAGATTTAAAGAAAGCAGATGGACTAATTTTAAGAGTTGGTAGAATTACTCGAGAAATAATGCTGCAATGCCCCAAACTTAAAGTTATTTCACGTCCTGGTGTAGGGGTAGATAATGTTGATATGAAGGCTGCTACAGAATTAGGAATCCCGGTTGTCATAGCACCTGGCACCAATAAACGGTCGGTAGCAGAGCATTCAGTTGGCATGGCTTATGCAATATCAAAGAATATATTGGAAAGCCATTTGGAAACAAGTAAGGGGAATTTCAATATTCGTAATAAATACATGGCCTTTGAGTGGCAAAACCATGATGTTGGTATTGTAGGTTTTGGCAATATTGGTAAGGAAACAGCCAAAATATTCGCTAATAATGAGATGCATGTACATGTTTACGACCCTTTTATAACACAAGAAGTAGTGGAGAAAGAGTATCATTACATTTACCATAAAAATTTAGAAGACTTATTGGCAGTATGTGATATATTATCATTACATATGCCATCGTTACCATCAACTCGTAAGATGTTTAATGCGGAACGTTTTGCCCAAATGAAGAAAGGTGTTTTCTTTGTCAATTGTGCTCGCGGTGATATTGTAGATGAAGAAGCTCTTTATACAGCTTTAGTTAGTGGTCAAGTTGCCGGTGCAGCTGTAGACGTTTTGTGTTCAGAGCCAATGGATCCTAATAGTAAATTGTTTACATTACCAAATTTCATTGCAACGCCTCATATGGCTGCATTAACTAAGGAAAGTGCTGATAGGACTTCACGCTTAACAGTTGAAGGTACGCTAGCAGTATTGCGCGGAGAAAAATGGGATAAAGTTGCCAACAAGGAAGTATATAAACATCCTAGGTGGCAGAAATAGTTGGCGTTACTAACTTGTTAGAAAGGAGTAACAATGATGTTTGAGCGGTATAAAGAATTAATAGGAGGAGTCTTGTTCTTAGTCCTAGCCATAGCTTATTATTTTGCTAGCCTAAGCATAAGAATTGTTGCTAGTGTTTCTGCAACGGTTAGTGCCCAGACTGTCCCTCATATTCTGGCCATGCTCATAGGGATTCTTAGTATTATACAGATTGTCAGAGGTGTAAAAGTTGCCAGAGACTATCAGGAAAAGGAAGGGGTAGAACCACCTTTTACTAAGAGGGTATGTTTGACTATTTTAGTAATCATACTCTACATAGCTTCCATGAATGCTTTAGGATTCTTGATTTCTACAGCTATGTATCTATTTTTGCAAATTTTAATCCTAATGCCACCGCATAAAATAATAAGAAAGAATATTATCTTTTCAGCAGCTCTTTCTTGTATCTTTTCTTTAGCAGTTTATGTGATCTTTGTATATGGCTTAACATTAATGCTACCTGAGGGAATTTTAGGCTAAGGAGGGATTGTAAATGTTTTTAGCAGGTTTTATAACTGTTTTAACTAATCCGGTAACCATGGCCATTATGGTGGCATGTGTTATTGTGGGTATTATTTTTGGCGCTATTCCAGGATTGTCCGCGACTATGGCAATTGCTATGGCATTGCCAATGACTTATAGCATGACTCCCTTTAATGGAGTTGCTGCTATGATAGGATTATACATTGGTGGCATTTCCGGTGGTCTGATTTCAGCTATATTGCTTAATATTCCTGGAACACCATCTTCCATCGCTACTTGTTTTGATGGTAGGCCATTGGCATTAAAAGGGGAGGCAGGTAAAGCTTTAGGAATAGGTATTTTCTATTCGTTTATTGGTACGATTTTAAGTATTTTCGCATTAGTAGCCATTGCACCTTTGTTGGCAGATATGGCTATTAAATTTGGTCCCTTTGAATATTGTTCAATTACCATCTTTGCTTTGACCTTGATGATTAGCTTGACCGGAGATTCTTTGGTCAAAGGTTTGATGACTGGTATTTTTGGCCTGATGGTAGCTACAGTTGGCTTGGCTCCTGTTGACAATGCTGCAAGATTTACTTTTGGAACGGTTGACTTGAAATCTGGCTTTGATATTTTAACAGTATTGGTAGGATTATATGCTATCTCTGAAATATTCTCCAATGCACGTAAACCTGAAGAAATAAAAGATTCTCAGTTTGATGCAGAAGTTAAACTAAAAGGTTTAGGCTTTTCTTGGGAAGAATTTGTTAGTCAAAAGTATAATTGCCTCAGATCTGCTTTGATTGGCATTGGTATAGGTATTTTGCCAGGTATTGGTGGTGGTACTTCTAATATATTGGCTTATTCAGTTGCTAAAGACCAATCTAAATATCCTGAAAAGTTTGGTACAGGTATTATTGATGGTGTAGTTGCATCTGAAACTGCTAACAACGCTACAATAGGCGGAGCTATTATACCTTTGCTAACGTTGGGTATTCCAGGAGATTCAGTAACAGCTATGATGTTGGGCGGACTTATTATTCACGGTGTAACACCAGGTCCGTTGATTTTTGAACAACACAGTGAGATTGTTTATGGTATTTATGCTATGATGGTTATTGCTAGTTTCCTCATGCTTTTCTTGGAATTTGGCGGACTTAGAATTTTTATTAAAGTGTTGAAAGTTCCTAAATGCTATCTGTTACCAATGATCTTTGTTCTATGTTGCATTGGTGCTTATGGACTTAACAGCAGAATCTTTGATATGTGGGGAACACTTCTTTTTGGAGTATTGGGATATATTTTGCTAAAGCTGGATTTTCCGCTGCCTCCAATGATTTTAGGCTTTATTTTAGGAGGGACAATGGAGCTCAATCTACGTAGAGGCCTTATGAGTTCTCAAGGAGATCTAAGTCCATTTTATACACATCCTATTTCTGCGCTGTTCTTAGTATTTGGTTTATTATCAGTTCTAATATCCGGTTATCGTCGTTACAAGAAGGCAGGACATGCAGCACTCTAATAAAATAGTTATTTAAACTTGGCGGCAAGTGAACCATAAAATAAAAGGAGGAAAAAACATGTTTAAGAAATTAGCTACGTTTTTGGCAATAACTTCTTTGGCAGTTGTAGTTGCTGGGTGCGGAGGTGCATCCACGGGTAGCAAGCCAGATGCTAAAAAAGCTGACGTAAAATGGCCGACTAAACCTATTGAAATGGTTGCACCATTTAAGGCTGGTGGAGATACGGACTTTAATGCTAGAGCCTATGCTAAATATCTGGAGAAGGAACTAGGGCAGACTATTGTTGTTGTTAATACAGCTGGTGCCGGTGGTTCTTTAGCAGCAGAGAAAGTACGCGATGCTAAAGCTGATGGTTATAAAATTTTCTTTGCCAATACTGGCATTTTGTTAAACAACGTAACCGGAATTTCTGATTATAAAATTACGGATGCTTTCGATCCTGTCGGCATTGTGGGTAGTACAGCCGGTGAATGTATTGTTGTTCGTAAAGATTTTCCTGCTAATACAGTACCTGAGTTATTAAAATTGACAGCTAAAGAACCTAATAAATATAAGATAGCTTCTGTTTTAGGTGGTATTATGCACTATTATGCAGTACGTTTGAATGATTTGGGTGGCAAGATGACCATTGTTGATGCTGGTGGTACAAACGACCGTATTGCAGCTTTAAAGGGCGGGCATTGTGATGTTATTGTTAATACCATTGGTACTATTTGGTCCTATGTAAAATCTGGTGATTTCAAAGTCTTAGCTATGACTTCTGAAAAGAGAAGTACAGTTCCTGAATACAAAGATATTCCTACTTGCAAAGAGCAAGGCGTAGATTTGGCTCTTGTACTGGAATATAATATGCTCATGAAAAAAGGAACTGACCCACAAATTATTGAAAAATTAGCGGCTGCAGTTAAAAAGGTATCTGAGAATCCTGAATATCAGAAAGAAATTGATAAAGCTTATCAACAGAAGCCTTTTGTATTGAGCCCGAAAGATTCTTTGGCTAGATTAAATGCACAATTTGATATGTTCAACAAATATAGAAGTCAATTTACTAAATAATTTCATTAAATGTTAAAAATGGGGCTGCTTACAGCCCCATTTTTATTAATAAAGGAGGTAAGGAAATGAATGAACAAATTGAAGACACATCCGGACTGTTTGCGACACTTCCTCCGTTACCTGATAAGGAGATAGTAGATAACTTACTCGCTAAAGAATTGACATTGCTGGATAAGAAAATAGTAGTTCTGGATGATGATCCTACAGGAATACAAGCTGTTAATGATATTTTTGTTTATACCAATTGGAACAAGGATACAATTTTAGAGGGCTTTGAGGATAAACACCGTATGTTTTTTGTTCTTACCAATTCTCGTGGCCTTACAACTAAAGTTACTCAACAGGCACATCAGGATATTGCTGATAATTTGTTGTGGGCAACGAATAGAACAAAGCAAGACTTTATTCTTATTAGTCGCAGCGATTCTACTCTGCGTGGCCATTATCCGCTAGAAACAGAAACCTTGCGCCAAGGCTTAGAAAAAGATGGTACCCACTATGACGGAGAAATACTTTATCCTTTCTTTTTAGAAGGTGGCAGATTTACCATTAATGATGTACATTATGTACAAGAAGGACAAAAGTTGGTTCCTGCCGGACAAACTGAATTTGCCAAGGATAAAACCTTTGGCTATCATTCTTCTAACTTGAAAGAATATTGTGCAGAGAAAACTAAAAATCAATATTTGAAAGATACTGTTATTTCAATTACATTACAAGAATTACGGGGCTTAGAATTAGAAACAATTGAAAACAAATTGTTAGGCATACATGATTTTGAAAAAATAGTAGTTAATTCTGTAGATTATTATGATGTGAAAGTATTTATGATTGCTTTTTGTCGTGCTGTACGAAAAGGCAAACGCTTCATGTTTCGTGGTGCTGCAGCTATTACAAAAATATTGGGAGCAGTAAAGGATAAACCTTTGCTGCAAAGAAAAGAGCTGCGCACAGGGACTGACCAACAAGGCGGTTTAGTTTTAGTTGGTTCCTATGTACAAAAAACTACTAAACAACTGGAAGTATTAAGGCAGGCAGGATTACCAATTAAATTCATAGAATTTCAAGTAAAAACGGTTTTAGAACCAAATGGTCTTGCTAAAGAAGTAGATAAAACTATTAGACAAGTGGACACATGTTTAGCACAAGGACAAAGTGTGGTTGTATATACGAGTAGAGAACAATTGGTATTGCCAAGTCAGGATGCAAATGAAATACTTTCAATTTATACCCAAATCTCAGATGCTTTTACCAGCATAGCTGCAAGACTAAAGATTACTCCAGCCTTTATTATTGCTAAAGGGGGCATTACTTCTAGTGATGTTGGAGTCAAAGCTCTTAAAGTTAGAAAGGCATATGTATTGGGACAGGTAGCACCTGGCATCCCTGTCTGGAAAACTGGACCAGAGAGTAGATTTCCCAATATACCATATATAATTTTTCCTGGAAATGTAGGAAATGAGCAAACTTTAAAGTCTGTAGTAGCAAGCTTGTTGTAAATAAAAATGTGCAGCACTATGTGCTGCACAATTTTTATTTACATATGCGAACTAAAGAATTGTTTTATGCAATAAATTCTTTTTGCCCCACTAAGCATTCGAATAACTCTATTGCTGGGAATAGTGATAAGATATAATTAAAAGGAATATGTAGGATGTAAGGTGAGATCACCGTTTCTCCAAAAAAATAATCCCTAAGAGTTAAATGTAAAATTTAGCTCTTAGGGATTTTTACTTTAAAAAATTATTTTTTCATATTAGCTGCCAACAGGGTAACTTGTGCTTTTAAAGCTTCAAGTTCATTTCCCATGGTAGTAACTTTGGCCTTGAGTTGTTTGTTTTCTTCAATCAGGTTAGCAGTGTTTCTTGCCATGAAGGCTCTGGAGGTATTGGTATTGCTATGAGAAGGTGCTCCAAACTTATAAGAAAAGCCTACGGTATAAATATTGTTGTCATAGCCAAGGGTTGTGCCAATGCTAAACATATAGTTTTCATTAGGTCTGTAGAAGGCACCGATAGCAAGAGAATGAGCGCTTCTATAACCGCCATAACCGGCAGCGACATCCCATTTATAGTCAGGATCGTAATCGAGAGGATGCAGGCCCGCAAGTGCAGCAGCACCGGCACCAACTTGGTTAACCCTGTTATCCAAGCTGTTCATCTTGTTACTTACAGCACTAAAGCCTTCAGTGTAGGCATCGCTCAATCTCTGGACGCTTTGATTAGTATCATAAAGCTGACCACCGTTAACGGCATCTGTAGATCCAGAGGTGATAGAACCATTAGCTACATTACTAATGGTTTGGTTATTGGCGTTCAGACCGTTATTAGTGATGTAGGTATTGCCACCTACAGAAACGCCGCTATTGTTAATGGTTACTTGGTTGGAACCGCTACCTGTGGTGATAGATGTGAAAGTAGGATTCTCGTCCATCTTGATGGTTAAAGTACTGCCATCAACAACAGTCTTAATGTTGGAGCCTGAATACTCGCTATCTGCTTTAGTACCTTCGCCTTTAATGTTAAAAGTGGAGCCTAAAACATTTTTATTAGTACCGGTATTTCCTGCAAAGGTGATGCCACCATCGATGTTGTTTTTGATGTTAGTAATATCGGTAGTGTTTTTGCTAATATTTGCTTCATCATTTGTTACTCTGGTAGTCAGATTAGTAACATTTTGATTGGTAGCGTAAAGCTGGCTACCATTGACTGCATCTGTGGAGGTGGCGCTAATATCACCTGCAGCTACATATTGAATCTGGCGCTCGTGTCCGGATGAACCAACACTGACGGTGCCATTATCTTGAGAAGCTGTGCCGGCATAAGTAAAATCGGTTGAGGTACCGGTTGCATCTGTGATCTTAGTTTGGGTAGCAGTGGTACCGGTATTGGCAGTTCCGGTGACAGAGCCTGCGCCTAATGCTACGGAATTATCAGTATTTGCCTTAGCACCATAGCCAAGAGCAGTGCCATTAACACCTGTGGCAGTAGAAGTGTTGCCTGCAGCAGTACTGTAATTTCCGGAAGCAGTGGAACCATAACCTAAAGCAGCTGAGTCTGTTCCAGATGCGTTGGCATTGGCTTCAGTCGAGGTTGCTTTATTGGATTTTACGTAATCTATAGAACTACTGCTAATTTGGTTTTGGAGATCCTTAAGTTCGCCTTCGGTAGCAGCTCTATCTGCAGAATAACCGGTAGGACTACCGTTATTCCAGCTAGTATTGGTTAAGCCGGTGATGTTGCCTGTATCGCCGCTGATGGTAATTACATGGCTGCCACTGGTTAGGAAGGTACCTGCGGTTACAGTGGTGAAGACAGGGGTGGTACTCATTTCAATGGCGATGGTGCTATTGCCGCTAGTATCCACACTTTCTGAGGTCTTAAGGTTGTTGCCACTAAAAGTACCTGTAGTACCTGTACCACTGATAGTCACAGTCTTACCAAGTTTAACAACATCAGAACCGCTGTTGCCGGCAAAGGTGAGGCCAGTATCAGTAAGGGATTGGGTTGTGGATTTAACAGCGCTTTGCAGTTGCTCTTCAGTAGCTGCTCGTTTGCTATTGTAAGTAACGGTGCTATCATAAGTGGTATTAGTCAAACCGGTGATAGTACCGGTAGCACCGCTAACGGTGATAGTGTTGCCACCGCTAGTTACGAATGATCCTGCGGTAACGCTATCAAAGGTAGGAGTAGTGCTCATGGAAACGGTAATGGTACTATTTCCGTCAACGCCCATTACTTCGTCAGTAGTTAAGTTAGCGGTTGAATATGTCTTGGCTGCATCCTTAGCAGAACCAATAACACTTAAAGTTTTGCCTAGAGCTAAAGTGTCTCCACCGGTAGTTGTACTGGTATTACCAGCAGCTTTGATACCTGTAGCTTCAATGGAATTAGCTGCACTTTGCAGTTGCTCTTCAGTAGCTGCTCGTTTGCTATTGTAAGTAACGGTGCTATCATAAGTGGTATTAGTCAAACCGGTGATAGTGCCGGTAGCACCGCTAACGGTGATAGTGTTGCCACCGCTAGTTACGAATGATCCTGCGGTAACGCTATCAAATGTCGGCGTGGTACTCATGGAAATGGTTACCGTACTAGCGCCGGTAGTAGTATCGATAGTTTCGTCTGTTGTTAAATTAGCTGTAGAATATGTTTGCGCTGCATCCTTAGTAGCACCAACAATATTTAACGTCTTACCTAGGGAAAGGGCATCACCACCGGTAGTTGTACTGGTATTACCAGCAACAACAATGCCGTCAGTGATAGTCGTCTCTAAGGCAGTAGCCACAGAATAAAGCTGGCTACCGTTAACTGCATCTGTAGAGGTGGAGGTGATATCACCGGCAGCAACTTTTTTTACTTGGCGTGTTATAGTGGAATTACCTACGCTGACAGAACCATTATTAGTGGTGGCCAGTCCAGCATAAGTATAAGTAGTGGTTCCTAATTTAATACTTTGTTCTGTATTTGTACCATCTGCTCTAGCAGTACCTGTATCTACGGCAAAGGTGGTAGAATTTGTACCTAAGGACACAGAATAACTATGAGTTGCACTGGCAGAAGCACCAATGGCTGTAGCGTTTATGATGCTCTGGCTTATGGAGGAACCAGCACCAATGGCTGTAGAATAACTTGATGCAACAGATGCACTAGAACCAATACCAACACTGTCGGTAACAGTAACAGACTTGGGGGTTGAAGAAGTAGTTCCGATAAGTACAGTATTAGTAGCATAGTTTTTTGCATTTGTACCAATGGTTACCTCATTATCGGCGTTGGAAAGAGTAGCTACGCCCAAGGAGATAGAATTAGCACCGCTTGAGGTGGATGAATCACCTATAGTTATGGCCCGTGAGGCTTCGGCTAAGGTATGGGGACCTATTGCTATAGTAGCATGACCTTTTGCCTTAGATTGATTACCAATGGCAGTTGACCAGTCTTGATCAGCATAAGCCTGTGAACCAATTACTATGTCCTGATTAGCAAGAGCCTGAGCATCTGTACCAATAGCGGTTGTTTCCTTGGCTTTTGATAAAGCGCCATAGCCTATGGCAACAGCGTTTATATTAGCATTGTCACCAGTAAAATCTGTTGTACCACTACCAGCAACAGAGTTGGTACCGATAGCAGTACCATGCTGAGAATTGGCATTAGCGTTTACACCGAATGCCACGTTACCATCTACGGAGGCTTTAGATCCAGAACCTATGGAAATGGTATTGGTAGCATTGGCGGTAGCAGTATTGCCAATAGCAATGGAACTAGCTGTACTTGCGGTGGAGCTTGTGCCAATGGCAATGGCGTTATCTGCACTGGCAGTAGCAACATTGCCAATGGCAATGGTATATCCGCCTGAAGCAACAGGTTCTACAGAACCTGTTGTTGTAGTAGTACCAATGGATATGGAATCAGTGCCACTTGCAGTACCATTGCCGACGCTCGTAGCAGCCTGAGTTATACAACTGTAGCTACATAATCCAAGTGTTATGGCTAAAGCGAGGGCTGTAGGCTTATGACTGTGAAAATGATGCATAACAAAACCTCCTAACATAATAAAAAATAATAAAAAAATAAAAAATAATAAAAAAATAAAATTTTTCTTTAAATATGTTTACAATATATACAAAATTATAACACCCCTAAGCTGTTAGTGTCAAATTAAGCTCGTAATTTGTTCTGGGATTGCCCATTATCTTCCTTCAATTACAGGCTGATTAGATTGTCTGCCAACCATTCTGGTTCAAGTAGTGCATAATCATATTTCCTTGACCAGTTTTGTTGCAAAATATTAGTTACAGTGGCAAAATGTAGTTAATAGGGGTGTAAGTTGAAACATAAGCTAATAAACTGTTGTTTCTTTATTATATTGTAGGGAGGAATCATAAATGGGGAAGAAAAGAATTATTGCTCTAGTATTATCTTTGTTCATACTTTGCTTAAGTCAGGTTGCTTTCGCCATAGATTACACAGGCAAATATGTGCCCTGGCTGCAGGGCAATTGGTATGACCTAAAGGGTAACGTGGTGCTGAGCT
>Ga0163159_1003084_pt1 | contig 12914 bp, 12 predicted proteins | sample BioMet9_FD_108702 | JGI IMG/M metagenome (GOLD analysis project Ga0163159, IMG submission 108702) | Microbial communities from bioreactor (seeded with sewage sludge) at Lawrence Berkeley National Lab, California, USA - Biofuel... | ecosystem: Engineered > Bioreactor > Anaerobic > Unclassified ... | reverse complement strand
TAACCATGGCGGACTATTATGAGCAAGTCTGTGAAAACTAAGGAACCGCCGTGTACCGAACGGTACGCACGGTGGTGTGAGAGGTCGGTCACTCAATTAATGGGTGACCTCCTACTCGATTATACAGTGGCTTCCTATCCGCACCAGGGTATAAGGTTCTGGATGGGCATACGCAAAAACATTGCCATTGACAAAAGCACACGATATGTTATAAATATGATGATGTGTAAAAGAAAAAATGATACTAAAGCAGTAAAGGGAGTCGTACTATGGAATATTTGGATTTAGTGGATGAACAAGGCCAGCCTACGGGACGCATCGTATCCCGGGCAGAAGCCCATGCGAAAAAATTACCGCATCGTACATCTCACGTGTGGATATTGCGGCAGAAGGAAGGGGCGCTGCAGATCCTGCTGCAAAAGCGCAGTGACGACAAAGACGCATTTCCTGGCTGCTATGATATTTCCAGCGCTGGTCACATTCCTGCCGGTGAGGATTATGTCCCATCGGCCCTAAGGGAGCTGAAAGAGGAATTAGGCGTGGACGCGGCGGCAACCGATCTCATCTACTGCGGCCAGCGCCATATCCAATTCGACCAGGTATTCCATGGCAAGCCCTTTCATGACAACCAATATACGAATGTCTATATTCTATGGCTCGACAAGGAAATAGAAGAGTTCACGCTGCAGCCGGAAGAAGTGGCCGAAGTATGTTGGCTCAATTTCGATGATTGCTTGGAAAAAGTGCGGCATAATACCATTCCACACTGCATTTACGTCGAAGAACTGGAAATGGTAGCCCGTAAAGCCTTATATCATATTTCCTCGGATAGAGATATAAGGCCATAACAGCTATGGAAACCATAAAAATCATAAATATATAAGAAGAACGGCAAAGAGTGCCTTTCCCATAGCGGCTGGATATCCGGCTTTTGGGAGGCACTCTTTTTTTAGATTTTCATGTATCAATCTATCAGTGGAACTCGACGAATTGGCTTATATCCCCTTTGATCATGGGGTCCACAAAATCGAGGGGAACATTGGCGATGATGACGCGCGGCTCCGTCGAGGACAGAGCACAGTCGAAGGCGGCCGCAAACTCATCTGACGTGGAAGCGCTTTCTGCTTTTATGCCGAAACAAGCAGCATAGGTAATGAAATCCATGGTTTTCGGCAATTCACAGCAGGAGTAACGTTCTTTATAGAAGACCTTCTGCAGCTGATGGATCATACCCAGATTATTGTTGTTGATGATAATGGAAATAATCGGCAGGCCCAGGCGGGCAATGGTGTAATATTCATTGCCGGTCATCTTGATGCCGCCGTCACCAGCGAAATGGATGACTCGGCGGTCCTTGCCGAAGGCCAGCTGTGCGCCCATGGCAGCGGGCAAGCCGTAACCCATGGTACCCAGGCCGCCAGACGTGAACCACGTGCGCGGCGTGTCGATTGCCAGATGCTGGGCAGCCCACATTTGATGCTGTCCCACGTCGGTAGTAAAGGCCACATCCCGTTGAGCCGTAGTCTGGGATACGTAGTGCATGATCCAGGGGGCGTTCAATGTCTGCTCATCATAGTGACACGTGAATTCCTGCTGCCAGGCGCGGATCTGCTCCCACCAAGGCGTGAGGTCTTGCGTAGGCTCGTGTTCCGCAAGCAGCCTCAGGATGGTTTTCATGTCACCGGCCAGGCCGATATTGCTATTGATATTCTTGTCAATTTCCGATGGGTCGATATCGATGTGGATGAAACGCGTACCCTTTGTATATTTGTTCAGGCTGCCGGTCTGGCGGTCTCCGAAACGGCTGCCGACAGCGATGACGATGTCAGCATTAGAAATGGCATTGTTTGATGTCTTATGGCCGTGCAGTCCGGCAAATCCCAGGGACTGCCGGTGCGCCGCCGGAAATGCGCCGATACCCATGAGCGTATTGGCCACGGGCAGATGGAATTTTTCCACCCAATCTATGAGCTCAGCCGAAGCACCTGCAGAAATGACACCGCCACCGGCGATGACGATTGGGGCATTGGCCTTGCTGATCAGAGCCGCTGCTTCATCTACGTACGTGAGGAAATCTGGTCCCGGTATGGCCGTTGTCACCATTTCCGGTTCGGCCTCCGTGTACGCCACATCGGAAAGCATCAGGTCGCGGGGGATGTCGATGAGGACAGGGCCGGGCCGGCCTTCCCTGGCGATTTTGAAGGCCTTGCGGATGATGGGGACCATATCTTGGGCTTTCTTGACCTTGAAATTGTGCTTCGTAATGGGGATGGTAATATCCAGGATATCGATTTCCTGGAAGGCGTCCCGACCGATGAGGCCGGAATCTACCTGTCCTGTAATGGCTACGATGGGGATGGAATCCATGAAGGCCGTGGCGATACCCGTGACCAGATTCGTAGCTCCCGGACCGGATGTCGCCGTGCATACGCCGACCTTGCCGGTAGCCCTGGCGTAGCCGTCAGCAGCGTGAGCAGCGTTCTGTTCATGCGTCGTAAGGACGTGACGCAGCCGTGTTTCATCATAAAGGGCATCGTACAACGGCAGATTCATCCCTCCTGGATACCCGAATATGGTATCTACGCCAAGTTCGACCAGACATTCTATCACTGCTTTTGATCCTTTCATGCCACGACCTCCTTTTTCAGATTCATACTACTTTTTCTTATTTCTTGGTTTTCAACCAGCTCATCATGCTGCGCAGCTTGCCGCCGACCTTTTCGATGGGGTGTTCTGCGTTTTGCCGGCGCATAGCCAAGAATTCAGCCCGGCCGGCAGCTCGGTTTTCCAAGAGCCAGTTCTTGGCGAACGTGCCGTTTTGGATTTCACTCAGGACCTGCTTCATTTCTTTTTTTGTTTCTTCCGTGACGATGCGTGGTCCGATTTTGTAATCACCGTATTCTGCCGTGTCACTGATGGACTGGCGCATGTTGGCCATGCCGCCTTCGTACATGAGGTCGACGATGAGCTTCATTTCATGGAAGCATTCGAAGTAGGCGATTTCCGGCTGATAGCCAGCTTCACACAATGTTTCGAAGCCGTTGCGGATCAAGCTGGTGACGCCGCCGCAGAGGACGCATTGTTCGCCGAAGAGGTCCGTTTCCGTTTCTTCCTGGAATGTCGTCTGGATGACACCAGCACGGGTGCCGCCGATGCCGCGGGCGTAGGCGAGAGCAATATCGAAGCAGCTGCCGGAAGCATCCTGTTCAATGGCGAATACGTCAGGCACGCCGCCGCCTTCGGTAAACACGCGACGGACCAAATGGCCCGGTCCTTTCGGTGCTGCCATGAATACGTCCACGTCAGCCGGCGGTATGATTTGCTTGAAATGGATATTGAAGCCATGGGCAAAAGCAAGAGCGCTGCCTGGTTTAAGATTCGGCCCGATCTCATCGCGGTATACATCAGCTTGCTTTTCGTCAGGAATGAGGATCATGGTGATATCAGCTTGCTTGACCGCCTCAGCAACTGTCGCAACGGCGACACCTGCGGCCTTCGCCTTGTCGATAGACTTGCTGCCTTCATAGAGGCCGACGATGACATTGATACCGTTATCCTTCAGATTCAATGCATGGGCATGGCCTTGACTGCCATAGCCGATGATAGCTACGGTCTTTCCTGTAATTACGTCCCAGTTTACGTCTTGATCATAATAAATTTTTGCCATAGTATTCTCTCTCCTCGCAGTGTTTATAAATGGTGTGCTCGCCTCGTTCGAGGCCGACTAGTCCGGTGCGGATGATTTCTAAGATAGTGCCGTATGGAGATACAGCATCCATGAAAGCGCTGACTTTATCATCGTCACCGGTGATTTCAAAAGTCAGTGTCCGGGGCTGCACGTCAATCGTATGCGCCCGGAAGAGGTCCGTAATCTTTAGCAGCTCCAACCGTTTGTCATCGTTGGTCATGACCTTGATGAGCGTCAGGCCGCGGAATACAGATGTGTCTGCATTCAATAATTGGACGGCTTGGACATCGGACAGTTTGTCCAATTGCTTTGTAATCTGACTGACCAAGTCGAGATCACCGTATACGACGACGGTTATACGGGATAGTTCCGGCGTATGTGTCGTGCCTACGGCCAAGCTGTCAATGTTGAATTCACGGCGTGAAAACATGCTGGCTACACGAACCAGTACGCCAGGCTGGTTCTGTACAAGAATGGATAAGACATGTTTCATCATGACGGGCCCCCTTTTTGATAAAAAAAATACCCCTGCTGCCGGCTCCACTAGCCAACAGCAGGGGCGAATGTCGCTTCGCGGTACCACCCTGCATTTTTACTCATCGACCTCATGCAAGAGGCCTTCATTAACGCTGAAATACGTTCGCGCCTACATTTCTTCAACGCGACGGCTCGAGGGTGAGTTCGTAATCTGGAATCCTGCCGGTTCGCACCAACCACCGGTTCTCTGAAAGGATAGGCCCGATACTTTTCCCTGTCATTGCTTTTGGTCTGTTAAGATGTGTTGAAAGCTATTATCCTCGTTTAGCAGGATTTTGTCAAGGAACATTTTTAAATTTTTTAAGTTTAAACGTTTTACTAATTAATGTTTTATGTGACGAACTAGAGAAATGGAAAGTGATATTCAAGGCTGCAGGCATTGTTTTTTTTATTTCCCATGGTATGCTATTAGCAGGAGGTGAATCGTATGACAACAGGAACTATACAAATCAAGCGGGCCTATGCCGCTTGTGATGAAACGGACGGCTATCGAATCCTGGTAGATCGGCTCTGGCCGCGGGGCATCAAGAAGGAACGGCTCCAGTGCCAACGCTGGGCCAAGGAAATCTCGCCGTCGCAGGAGCTGCGCAAACGTTTCCATGGGACATCTGATTTTACAGGTTTTACAGAAGCGTACCGTCTGGAATTGGCCGCCAATGAAGCAGCTCGTGATTTTCTGACGCTATGTGTGGAACAGTTGCGTCAGGGAAATGTGACGTTGGTCTATGCTCCGAAAGACGAAGTGCATAATAATGCAGTCGTGCTGAAAGACTGGCTTATAGAAACGATGGAGTAACTGCAGGCTGAAACGCGTGTTTCGCCATGAGGCTGTACACTTCACTGACTATGACCAGAATATTTGCCGCAGTGCTTACCTCGGACGGTTTATATGATTTTCACCGAATTATCTGTTTATCATATTATTTTATAAAAGACCTATGGTATACTTATAACAAGTACTTTCGGAAAATCTATATACAACGGAATAGGACCGGTGAGAGGAGAAAATATTATGTTTAATGGAAAATGGTTCATGGCCTTGGTAATGGGAGTGCTTATTTCCAGTATTGCTGTCAGCAGCTCTGCCTTTGCGGCTCATGAAACGAATGGTTCTAGTGGCAGCGCACAGAAAACGGTACGGCATACGGATAAGGCAGCAAGCTATGAATTTATGAATAACTGTCTGAAGCAAATTCGCCAGAAAACGGATTTTGTACCCGATATTGCGCTGGTACTCGGTTCTGGTCTGGGGGATTTTGCTAAGAATATTGACGTGCAGGGTGAAATACCCTACAGTGCTATCCAAGGCTTCCCCGTATCTACGGCACCAGGGCATGAAGGGAAATTCATATATGGGACCGTAGGCGGTAAAAAGATCATCTGCATGAAAGGGCGGGTCCATATGTATGAAGGATATTCGCCGGCAGAGGTCGTCCTGCCTATCCGCATCATGAGACTCATGGGGGCAAAGACTTTGATTTTGACCAATGCGGCAGGGGGGGTAAATGCACAGTACCAGGTAGGCGACTTTATGCTTTTGAAGGATCACATATCGCTATTCGTCAAAAACCCACTGATGGGAGAAAACGTGAAGGAGCTGGGGACTCGTTTCCCTGCCATGTCCCATGTATATGATCCGGCCCTGAACGCGATTATCAGGAATACTGCAGCCGATTTGGGGATGAACCTGCAGGAAGGCGTCTATACGCAACTGACCGGCCCGTCCTATGAATCTTCAGCGGAACTGAAACTGCTGCGGAATTTGGGAACGGATGCCGTAGGCATGAGTACCGTCATCGAAGCTATTGCTGGGAGACATGCCGGGATGCGCGTTTGTGCCATATCCAATATTACGAACATGGCCTATGATATTTCCAAGCAGGTGGCGAACGAAGAAGAAGTAATTGCTGCAGGGAAAAAATCGGGCCGGCAATTTGAACAACTATTAATCAAATCGATTCAAAAATTTTAAATATAAAATGCCCTATAGACGCAGTCCGTGTGCTGGTGTATAGGGCATTTCACTTACTTATGGTAATGTCAACGCTGTTGCGTGCAGGCTAAAACGCATGTTTTGCCAGGGCACTGTACATTTCACTGTGGTTGTGGGCGGATTTTTCACCGCGCAGTTCTCCCTGGATAGTCCAGTTATTGCCTGTGTTCTTGCGGACGTTCAGACTGTACGTGACGTAGTTCTTGTCGTTGTCCGTGACGATGTGGAAATGGTTGTTGTCACCCGTAAAGGTGCCGTTCAGTTCGGGGTTCACGCCGCTGAGGACGCGTTTGTAGCCGATACTGCCGCCGACGCTGGAGGTCATATTGATGTTGTGAGTAAATTCCAAGCCCACTTCTCCGCGCAGGGAGTTATTGCTGGCACTATCGAGGCTTTGGGCAAAGACACTGCTGCCGGTTTCGCTGTACCCATCCTGGCTCGTATGGGTGTACGAGAGCGAGGCATAAGGAGCGACCTGGACACTCTTCAGACGGTTCTGTTGAGGCAGGTATTTCACATTGGCCGAGGCGTCGAAGACATTCGCTTTATAATTGGCATTCAGGCGATCGCCGAAGCTGGTAATGGTGCGGTTGATGTCATAATGGTTGCGGCCATAGGCGATGAGGCCCTGGGTCTTCCAAGTGCCGTCGTCGTGGCTGGCATAGGCGCCGATACGCCAATCGTGGCTGTCGCCGTTCAACGTACCTGCCGCATAATCCGTATGGCCATAGGCAAAGAGGCCGCCCACGCGGGTCGTCGTGCCGGGTATGGCCCGGTCATAGCCGATGGCTCCGCCGAAGCTCTTGTTGTTCAGGTCCGGACTGTTGCTATTGCCACCGTACATTTCGTAGCCCCGGAACAGTTTGAACCAGAGTTCGTTATCTGCATCGAGAGCCATGGGGATATCCACCTTCATGGTCGCCGGCACACCATCGAAGGAATTTGCTGTCGTGGGCACTAATGCATTGCCACTGAAGTCCACCGTATTGAGGCGGCCGGCGACGGCCTCACTCGTGAGGACGCTCATGGGACTGGCACTGAACAGCTGGGCCCGGGATTCGCTGGTCAGTTGTGTGGTAAATTCCCGGCTGGTAGCTTCGCTCTGGTAGAGCGCGGAGTTCAAAATCTTGGCTTTGGTGGAATCAGCATTTGTTGTTGTGGCTAGCTCGGTCATCTGGGTCAGGGCAGCACCAACCGATTGTTCGGAAGCTGTCATGCCGGGCAGATTGCCTGCATCCTGTTTCTTGTTAGCGATAAAGTAGGCATCATTGCCTTCCGTGGTGGCCGCTAACGTTACGTAGGGCGAAACGTCACCTGCGGTAACGTTGCCCGTGATGCCGCCCTGGGAAGTTAAATAGTTATACTTGTGGTTAAGCATAGGCGCCGTACTGTCGGTAGTCACGGACAAGGTCGTACCGGTCAGGGTACTGCTGCCGCCGACAACCAGCTTGCTACTCGTGGTACCGTTAGTTGCCACGATTAACTTACCGTTAGAAGTAAAGTTGCCACTGACGGTCAGCGTTCCCACCTGGGGAACGGTAGTGGTGGTGGAGCTGCCGGACGCCGCGTTAAATAAATTGCGGGCTTCTGCCGTCAGGCCTGGTACCAAAGTGCCGCTATTGTTAAGATTGCCGCTGATGGTGCCGTAGCCGGTAAAAGTAGCGCCGCTCGCCACGGTAACCGGGCTGGTCAGACTGCCGGTGAGGGCCAAACTGCCGGCATTGACATTGGTGGCGCCGGTATAAGTATTGGCGCCGGACAGGGCCAAGATGCCATCGCCGGTCTTGGTGACGCTGCCTTCGCCGCTGATTTCACCGCCGTAGACGGAATCCGTCAAGCCTTTGGTTAATTCCACGGTCATGTTAGAAAGGGTGTAGCGATAGCTGTTGGGATAATCAGGCAAATTCGGATGGAGCAGATCTGTCGTATAGTATTCGTCTTTCTTGCCCAGATAGATCCCGCTGCCGCCAACACCGTTATCGTTCAGGGAAACCACGGTAAAGTCGCCGCCGTTGGCTTCATTGGAGTATTTGCCTAATGCATACATGGGAATAGCCAGATTGGTGTAGTCGTTCTTTCCTGTCGTATTTTTCGTATCTACCCAGAGCCCGTGAGCGGCATCATAAATAAATGAAGTACCTGCAGCCACCGTAGTGTACGTATCATTTTTGGCAGCACCGGAAAGCGGTACCACGTACTTAGTTCCGTCCGTACCGGTGAGTGTCACTGTAATGATGTAATTTTGAGCCTTGGGAAGATAGACGAATTTGTCAAAATCGATAGTACGATAGCCTTTGTATAGGGCGGTGCCATCCTGGCCGAAGGTCCCGCTCTTGGTATATATGGTAGTGGTGTCGGCTGGCGTAGTACCCTTCAGGCTGACCTCTACCTTGTAGCTCATGCTGTCGGCTGGTACATAAATGCCGACGGCCTTAAGCATCTGGCTGGCGCCGCTGGTCAGCTTATCTGCCGTTTTGTAAGATGAAGTCACCGTGTAATAGGCATCGTCCCCTTGGCAGTAGCCGTTCATCCCGCCGGGGGCGATGGTATTGACCGATGTGTAGCGTCCCCAGTCGGTTTCGGCCTGATAGATGACCGGTTGCACAATTGTAGCATCGTCATAAGAAATATAGAAATAGCCGTTGTTGCCGACTGGAGTATCACTTGTTCCTATGCCCCAACTGTTGCGCATGATCCAGGCACCTGTATGCACAGTACCATCAGAGTCTGTTATCTTGTACGTGTCATCCCAACCGACTAAGGCTGCCATATGGTTGGCCGCATTAGATTTAGAATGATAAATGTCTGTACTATTTTGGGTACTTTCATTATTAAGGGAATCATAGGCGATAGCTAAAAGACCGAATTCCTTCAACAGGGTTTTGTAGCGGGTAATCGCTGTCGCTGAATGGTCATTTGTTGCGTCGCTCAATCCCAGGTTATAGACATCGTGTAAGGCTGTTCCTCGATTTGCTATCAGGCTTACACCTTCCATGTTTTCTGCTGTATAAGGGTAAGAATATTCGAAGGTTGTGCCATAACGGACCAGCACCGAAACGGGGCTGTAAGCTTCGCCGCCAGCATTGTAGACCTCGTCGTTTGTCGTAGGATACTTACCTAGGTCGGTGGGGAAAAGTACATAACCATCGCCGCCGCCATCAAGTGGTTTGGCATACGTAAGCCAAGCCAGATACCGCTCGCTTAGAGGAGCTATCGGTCCCAGGTGGGTCGAGTCGGCCGCTTGTAACTGTACGTTCAGCGTGCTTTCCAAACTGGCCAGTGTGGCAAAGGCCCAGCCAGTTTGGAATGTGCCTTGGTCGAAGATAGGGCCGACGATTTTCTCAGATAAATTCGAATTCTGTTTTGTAGGATCGCTGAGACGCCAATCGAAATAAGCAGGCAGATCTGAAGCAAAGGCGGCACTTCCCGCATACAGGCTCAACAGAACCAAAGCTGTCAGATACTTTTTATTCCGTTTCATGCTATCTTCTCCTCTCATAAATGGAACAATATTTTATGTTTTATAAACCGATTAATACGTTAAACTTATTGTATAATTATATGTATTTTTTGTCAAACAATATGAATATTTAGTGGAATAATTTTTCATGCCCAACATTATTGCTTTTTTACAAATAAATTTATGATATAATAAAGATAAATATTTTATACAGTATCACCATCATACAGGAGGCGAAGTAGATGAAAAAGCGGTTTTTATTGGTTTTAACTTGTATTTTTGTCATTTGTTGTACTGGGTTTAGTCTGGCAGCGACACGGGCGGAATTGGCCGCCATCCACGTATCGAAGGCTGGCAACTTCCAGTATTGGACGGAGGAGTCGCCGGCGAAGCAGGCTTTACTGAACTATGTAAAGACGGTTACGAATGAAAAAAGCCCTGATTTTATTCCTGTTGAAGACAGGATTGCCGTATTCGATGTAGATGGGACGCTCATGTGCGAAACGGCGCCGACTTATTTTGATCAGCTTATGTATTTCCATCGTATGTATAAGGATTCCTCGTGGAAACCGTCAGCAGATCTTTTGGCAGCTGCACAGGTAGTCAAGGATGGTGCCAAATCGGGTAAGACTGAATTGGAACGGGAATTGATCTTTGGTAATTCCCGGGCCAAGGCTTTTGCCGGCATGAGCAGAGCTGATTTCACGAAGTATATACAGCACTTCATGGAAGAACCGGTAGAAGGAATCACGAATTTAAAACGGGGCGAAGCGTTCTATCTGCCCATGGTAGAGGTCGTTTCCTATTTGAAAGCCAATGATTTTACGGTGTATATTGTTTCCGGCTGCGACAGAGATTCTCTCCGTGCCTTAGCGGACGGCATTCTGCCCATCAGTCCGGGGCGCATCATAGGAACGGACACGAATTACGTTGCTTCTCATCAAAATGGGGAAAACGGCATTACCTATCAGTATCGAAAGGATGATGAACTAGTGCGCGGCGAATACCTGGTGACGAACGTGAAGATGAATAAGGTATCGGCTATCGTTAAGGAAATCGGACAGCAGCCAGTCCTGGCCTTTGGCAACAGCACGGGAGATTTCAGCATGTTCCAGTACACGACGATGCGTAATAAATATAAGAGCGCCGCATTTACGTTGCTTTGTGATGATATGGATCGGGAATTCGGCAATCAGAAAAAAGCGGCTGCCATGGTCAAGAGTGCCGCTGAAAATGGCTTGGTTACCGTATCCATGAAAAATGATTTCAAGACGATTTATGGCGATACGGTGAAAAAAGTAAAAAACGTTCAAAAAGCAAGCTAATATGAAATAGAAAATAATCAAAAAACAAGGCCCCTGCTATTATGCCGGCCTTGTTTTTTGATGTAGGAATAACCGTATCGATTATTGGCCGCAAGCTGCTAAAACGCGTGTTTGGCCATGAGCGAATACACTTCGCTGTGGTTGTGGGCGGAGTGTTCGCCGCGCAGTTCGCCTTGGACGGTCCAGTTGTTATCATAGGACAAGGTGAGACAGTTTGTATTTCTTATAAAAACGATTGATTTTCACCTAAAAATCTAATAAAATAAGATTATGAGGTGAAAATATGATAAAAACTACGTCGATGATTTTAAATGAATTACATAACTATGTGAGTCCGGCAGATAAATTGTCGCGTATGGTCAAACAAAGAATCTACATACCTATAATAAAAGGCTTATACGAAACAGACGGGTCAACACCGGGATATCTTTTGGCCGGCAGCATTTATGGTCCATCCTATTTGTCCTTTGAATTTGCGCTGGCCTATTATGGGATGATACCTGAAGCTGTCTATGCATTTACTTCGGCAACGTTTGACAAAAAGAAAAAGAAACATTATGCAACACCGTTTGGGACTTTTTATTATCAGGATGTACCTGCCAACGTCTATCAATATGGATTAGAAATAAAACAGGAAGGAGACTATACATACGTATTGGCTTCTCCTGAAAAGGCGCTATGTGACCAACTATACAAAGTCAAGCCAGTTTCGAATTATAAAGAATTGAAGGAACTCCTCTTTGCAGATTTGCGAATAGAAGAACAAACTGTGGCGAGGCTGAATTTAGAGGACATCGATTTCTTGGCTGCAAGGTATGGCAGCACAAATGTTAAAAAATTAAGTGGTCTCATACGGAGGTTATAAAATGGATACACTGATCAATCAGATGGTAAAGGCGTATAATGCAAAAACTATTTACGATCAGAAAAACGCTATAAAAGAAGTCATCCAGGAAATTGTACTATGTGGTTTGAGCCGATCAGGATTTTTCCGGACGGCAGCTTTTTATGGAGGTACAGCACTTAGAATATTTTACGGTTTGGATCGTTTTTCTGAAGACCTGGATTTTTCATTAGCAGTAAAAAATGAATCCTTTGATATCACCACCTATTTTCCTATACTGGAAAAAGAAGTGAAGGCATTTGGCTTACACGTGGAAATTGTCGAACGGAAAAAGGTTAGAGATTCTCATATCCAATCGGCTTTTTTAAAAGGGAACACTAAAGAACATCTGTTGCTGTTTTATCCCAATGAATCTAATTTTGCCGACATAGCCTCTAATGAATTAATAAAAATAAAATTTGAAGTAGATGTAAATCCACCGCCGTTTGCAAATTTTGAAAGGAAATATAGATTGCAGCCAGTTCCATATGAAGTGAATCTATACGATGAATCTTCATTATTTGCAGGTAAATTGCATGCTGTACTCGGCCGTTCCTGGAAAAATAGGATTAAGGGTAGGGACTTATATGACTATGTATTCTATCTATCTCGCGGAGCAATAGTAAATCTACAACACTTGCGGGCAAGATTAATGCAGTCAGGGCATGTCACTGAACAAGATAACCTTTCTATAGATCTAGTTAAGCAGATGCTGTGTGAACGATTCAATATGATGAATTTTGAGCAAGCGAAGAGAGATGTGTTACCTTTCATACACGATACATCGGTATTAAGTCTCTGGAGCACAGATTTTTTTACGCAAATCACAGAAAATTTGCGAGGGAAATAATGGCAGTCCTTGATACTTTTACGAATAAAAGCACGCTATAAACTCAGTAGATATACTGTGGTATGCTACCCCCAAGTAGGACACTGAAATATAAAACCTACTTGGGGGTATTTCTATGTCAAGAAAAGGGATAGCGGATTCTTTGGAAAAGGTAAAGATTGTAGAGAAGATTTTAACT
>Ga0163159_1003078_pt1 | contig 12941 bp, 9 predicted proteins | sample BioMet9_FD_108702 | JGI IMG/M metagenome (GOLD analysis project Ga0163159, IMG submission 108702) | Microbial communities from bioreactor (seeded with sewage sludge) at Lawrence Berkeley National Lab, California, USA - Biofuel... | ecosystem: Engineered > Bioreactor > Anaerobic > Unclassified ... | reverse complement strand
GACCTTCTTGCCTTTCTTGAGCAGGCCGAGCGCCATCTCGAGGTTCATGAAGCACCCGCCGACAATCATGACGGTATCCCCCATGGCAACCGTCTCTGCTTGCCCGGCATAATCGAAAACGGTCATGATCTTGTCGGGATAATCCGTGGCACCCTTGCACCTGGCTGGCAGGGCGGGCGCTCCGGTGGCCACGATGACCGCATCGTAGTTGCCCGCCTCGATATCTTCAAGCGTCGCTTCGCGCTCGATCACGTTGACCCCGCGCTTCTTCATCTGGATAACGTAATAATCGATGAGACGGGTAATATCGCCTTTCAGCTCCCGATCGAACGCAGCCTCGTTCATGGTCCCGCCCAGCTTGCGTTTCTCGTACAGGTCGACCTCGTGCCCGCGCTCGCACAGCAGGCATGCCGCCTCCATGCCGGCAGGTCCCCCGCCGATGATACCGACGCGCTTTACACGGTCGATGGGCCGCACATCGCGGATACCCGCCATGTTGCAGCGCGGGTTGACCGAGCAGCGCAGGCCGAAAGCCGCATCGAAGGTCGCCATCGTGCCTACGCAGCCCTTGGTGCAGCGGATGCACGGCGTGATGTCTTCGGGGCGATTCTCGGCGAGCTTCACGGCCCACATCGGGTCAGCGATAATCGGGCGTCCGAGTCCGATGAAGTCGCACACGCCTTCTTCGAGCGCCTGCTCGGCCAGGTCGGGCGTCGTGAATCCGCCGTCGAGGATGATAGGCACCTTGATGCCCGCCTCCTTGAAGGCCTTCGCCGCCCTCATGTAGTCGCCGCGCGGATCGTACTGGGAGTTGATGCATTTCACGTTGCGATAATCGCCGCCCATGATATGGAAGCAGACGATGCCCGTCTTCTCGAGGATCTTCGCCTGTTCCACGCCCTCTTCAAGCGTCAAGCCATCGGGGCTGTCTTCGGTTCCGCAGAGCCGTGCGACGACGGGAAAGTCCTTGCCGCATTCCTTCTGCACCTCTTCGATGATCTCCCGGTAGAAGCGCACGCGGTTTTCCGGGGTGCCGCCGTACTCGTCGGTACGGTGGTTGTAGAAAGGCGAGCAGAACATCGCGATGAGATGGTTGATGGCACCGTGGATCTCCACGCCGTCGAAGCCCGCCTGCTTGGCGCGTTTGGCCGCTTCGGCGAATTTGCGCTTGGTATGGTCGATTTCGGCCTTCGACATCCCGTGGATGGGAAAGGGCATGATACCGCCCATCATCTCGTTCATCGTGGAAGGGCCCCACGATGCGCGGTCCGTGAGCGTGATCTGCTTGCCCATGTGGTTGAGCTGGAGAACGGCTTTCACGCCATAATCCTTGATGGCGGAAGCGAGGCGCGCCATGCCGGTAGTGTGGCCGTTGGTGTTGAGCATCTGGCTGTTTGCCTCGCCCACGCACGGCCCGTCGTCCACGAACGTGCACTCGACGACGATGAGGCTCATGCGCCCCTTCGCCTGTTCCGTATAAAACTTGATGGAGCGGTCGGTGATATAGCCGTCCTTGTCGGCGTTCAGGGTTCCCATGGGCGCCATGACGATGCGATTCGGAAGATCCCAAGAACCGACTTTGCCCCGCTCGAGAAGCTTGGGGTATTGGGTAGTCATCTGTATGTTCCTCTCTGACCTCCTTGTCTCTCGTCCACGCACATATGATACGAAAGAAAATCGAGAAGAACAACTACAAATGGAAAAATTTTTCCTAATATTTTTAATATTGCTCTATTTTTTTCTGTATTTCGGGGAGTTGCCCATAGGAATCGACAAGGTTCTGCACGTCCTTGAGCAGCCGGGCTTTGTTGCGATGACTCATCGACCCCAGGTCGGCGAACGGGATGCTCATGAGCTTCACGGCGAAAGCGGGATCCCAGTTGAGTGTGTCGTAGAAAGCGTTGAGACGCCCGATGGTCGTCATCGGATCGGCTGCCGCGAGTTCTTTCAGCACCGCCGCGATGCGCGACGCGATGTCGCTCTGATCGTCGATCAGCAGCTTCTGATGCTCGATGAAGTCCTCGGACGAGAGCATATGGGAGAACCTGGTGAGCGAGTGGATACCCCGTTGATCCATATAATCTGCCACGCAGCGCAGCACGACGGTGGCTTCCTCAGGAGGAAGCTTGCCTACCTCGTCAGGGAAATAATCCATCCTGAACAGCACGAAGAGCAGGTTGTTCAGAAACATATACGGGCAGACCTCGGCTTTTTTCTCCAAGAACCGGCGCAGTTTCTCCTTGGATATCTGCGAACGGTAGGTCAGCCGCGGCTCGCCGTTATACTCCAATATCACGATCTGGTTTGCAGGATAGCTATCGGAAAGGCCGGAGTCGTAGTTTCCATTGATGAAATCCGCCAGCTCATCGCTGGAGATGCCGAGCTTCTCGATATGCCGCCGTATATCATCGACCAGGCCGTCGGTCACCGCGACGGTACGCTCCGTCGCGTCGTACTGCATGAACCAAGCCTGCGTGACCAGATGCTGCGGATCCACGAGCGCTTTGAGCGCGCGATAGACGTTCGGGAGCACCTCGCCGTAGAAATCGCCGCCTCCCGATATATAGGTGAGAACATCGGTGAGGGTCTCCTCTTGGATGGATTTGAGGGAACCGCTTTCGAGCTTCGAGACATACGAGGAGCTATGGCCGAGATGTGCGGCGAGATCCTTAGCCGAAACACCGCTTTGCGCTCGCAGGGTTTTGAGCAGGGTGGCGAGTTCGGGCGTAACGGCGAATTTCATGGAAAGCCTTTCAACGTCGATACTATCAGACGTCTTCATTGTAATGCATAAACGGCACGTGCTCCTGATGCACTCATCAAATATAAGAAAAATTTTTCCTCATTATCATTGTAATAGGAAAATATTTGCTTTATACTGCGGGCATCCGCAGGATTGGCCCTTGTCTCTCATCCACGCAACCCACTGTCTCAATCCTGCAGGCAAAACAAGACGCGAAGTAGGGAAACAGCATGGATAAACTCACCAGACACCCATTGTATGCCAAAGCCGATGCCTTGAAGCGCTCATTCGTCATCAATGGTTTCACATTGCACGATGACGGCGATGCGAGCGAACTGCAAACTACCGACTGGACGATCAGCCCCTATGGCAAACCCGAAGCCATTCGCATGAAACCCCTCATCCTCGAGAAACACGGCGAATACGCCCTGCGAAGCGAGCTCATCGCAGGGCAGTTGCACACCATCAAAGGCTCGCTGCCTCTCAGGGCAATCTGCGCAGGGCGCGTGTACGATGCAAATGATGTGCCCTATGCCGACCACCTGGCAATCGAAGGCGCGATCGCCGCGTTCGATATCGCGCCTCGGCATCTGATGTCGATGTGGACAAGCGTGGTCAAGCAGACATACGGCATGGATGCCTCAGCGGAGATGGTGCCGGAGAATTCCACCACGTTCCGCGTCGAGGCGACACGCGGAGACGACAGCTTCATCTTCGCCTACGTAGGACGGGCAAACGACATCGCCCGCGCGCTGCTCGGCATCGACGATGCCGCCTGCGCGGTTTGGATCTTCACGATCGATGTGGATTCCCTGGTCATGCACGATCTGGGGCTGAAAGACCGCTCGGATCTTTACAACACGAACGTGACGTTTCTCGAACGATTCGAAGACAACGTGCCCGCGTTCGGCAACACCTTCCGGGCGATGGTGGTCGATACGCTGCGCGCGCATGGCTTCATGGAGTTCTCGGGCGCGCGCTTGTACCGCGAGGATGCCTATCTCAAGATGAACATGATTATGGAGAGCTGGGACCTCAACAACCGCGGATTCTTCCTGAAAGAGCCCATAGGCGACATCGTGCGCGTGCCCACGGTACGCACGCCGGCACTCGAGGATGCGCTCGAGGAAAACTACAAGGCAGGCGAGAAATCGGTTCGGATATTCGAGGTGGGGCACCACTTCGTCTCGGACGCGCAGGGTCGCAATCCCGAGGAGAAGATATCGTTGTCCATTGGCGCTTATGGCGGGGATATGGACAAGGTGGCGTTTCGGCAGTTCGTCGACGCGTTTCTGACCGACCTCGGCGTGAACAACCACTTCTTCATACCCGTCGATATGGCCATACCGTACGACCCGAGCGACTGCTGGATTCTGATGGATGAGAAAATGCAGTATTTGGGCGGTAATTTCGGGACCATCAACCAGATTGCCCTCGACCGGCACGAGCTGGGAGTCACGGCATTCATGGCGCAAATCGAGCTCGGACCGCTCGAGAAGAAAGCCGAAGAGGAGTTCAACTTCATTCCGAGCGAAACGTTCTGATCGGCATGCGACAGCGGAGCGAATCCATGCGGAGCATGCAGGCGATTGGCTGGCTCATGATCGCCGTCGGCATCTGGGATGTCTGCGCAGCGGTGATACCTCTCATGAATCCGAGCACGGCGGCGGTCGCCGTCATCATGAGAGACTCCTTCGCAGATACCTCGGTGCTGGTAACAGCATCCGCGGTTGTCTCCTTGGCTATCTGCGCCGCACAATTCTACTGCGGGTCGATTGCCGTTAGAAGGAAACCCACCAAGGCCGCCGCCGTCGCATGCCTGTGCATGGGCATATTTCTCGCGGTCGACGGAACGTTCGACATGGTGTACGGTCAGGCAGACGCTGGGATAACCAAACTCGTCGAGGCAACCGTGCTTATCTGTTACTACCTATGCGAGAGAACGTCGAGACCGCGCGGCATCGCGTGAACATCATCGAGACGTCACGAGCCCAGTCGTTCCAACCTCTGGCATACGCGAAGGGCCTTCGCCGGCTTTTGGACCGGTAAAGGCCCTTCGCCGCCATGAGAACGGATACCCTACGCGCAGAAACCCGCGCTGTTTGTTTACGCCCCTGATCTTTTCATGCTTTCAAAGCGCTCTGTTTATTTTTGCATAAATACTATTAAATCTTGATGGTCAATGTATTACCGCCCTTGAATCTGGAGATTGGAATAAATATCGGGTTATCAATCGATACAAGTCAACCTGTTATTCCTTAATCAAGTATCACGCTCTGACTGGTCATTGTCGACGATAGCGGACACGGTATATCGACGGGTCGATGCCATAGGTATCGTCGAAATCTTCGGGATCACAATACCTCAGAGCGATTACAGCAATATAGGCACGCCCGGCAAGCGCGGGATCGTCAGGCTCGCAGCCTAAGACTTCTTTTATCCGGCCAAGCCTATATTGCAGAGTGCTTCGATGTATGCAAAGTCTTTCAGATGTTAAGCGCCGGTTGCAGCCGCATAGCACGAATGTCGCATATGTCGCGAACCAAGACGTCCCATTCGCATTATCGTAATCAAGGATATCAGCTATCTTGGGTTCAAAGCAACTCGCCGTGTCACTTGTAACGTGCGCTGTTTCTAAGAGGTCCAGCAACGCGACATCCGCGTATTCGCACTGATTGCTGGTCATAAAACCGTATCTACGCCCTAATTCTAGAGCGCATTTTGCTTGGCGATACATCTTATTTGCTGACCGCACATCAGAGAAAGCGTTTGATATACCGCAGAACAGCCCGCGTTTGCTCATAGCTGCCTCTATGTTCTTGATCCAATCCTCATCAAGCGCTGATTCCGCTGAATGAGCCTTTGGACGAGGAATCTCGACAAGAATCGTTATTCCTCCATCGCGTTCCACGACGATTGAGTAGGGCAAGTCATAGCGCATGGCAGCTAATAAATGCGGCGGAATCGACTGCCCGGCATCTTCGATAAGCACGGGCTTCGCGAAAAGAATGCGCCAGCATCCATCGGTCTTTCTCTGTAGGAAGCCCGTATGGGCTTCTTCGCCTGATACCGTTCCCTCAAGCAGATTAAGGAACCTCTGTTCTGCATCGGATGCGGTAACACTCCGATCTCCGATTGCAAAGGCGATGGCATGCGCTACGGCCTTTGCAAAAATTGCAAGATACCGCTCGGAGCGCTCGTTGAATTCCGCGAAGCACTCAAGAGCCACTACGTAGGCGAGCGTCTTTCCTCTCCACTCCGCCGTGCAAATCATGCTCCTGTGCGCGTACCCGTCAAGTTGATGTATTGTCGGGATACTACTAGCTACGACTCCTAACCTGCGCGCTTTTTCTTCCGCACCAAAATGGCTCGACGCATCATCAGTGACGAGACGAGTCCACGCTGCGTCATCGACATTTTCAACCGACGTATGACCGAGAACGTCAAGATTCCCGTTACCCACTAAAATAGGGTTAGAGAGGAGCGGTTCAACGATGTCGATCAGCCTTTGAACGCCACTCCCCATCAAAGTTGCTTCAAACAATTCATGCTCGAAGCACAGCACGTCATCTGGCGTTATTTGAGCCTGTTTAGCAGCCATCATTTTCTCCGACTTCTATAGGATTCTGCATTTGTATGAAAATATATACTATATTTCATCATTTTGCACCAATCAAAACTCTTCACGTTTCGATAGTCTTTGCCATATAGCAGTGCCATGCCTCGCACGGCACTGCGCGTCAGGCAGAGCAAGCGCCTTATGGCGGAAGAGGAGGTTACTATGTACGAAGGTTTTGAAACCAAATATCCAGTAAACATGAACGGCGCGAAGATGGGTAAAACGTCTATCCCATTACTGCCCACCGCTCCCTATATGGGTGGCGGCCGACTCTATATGCAGATGATGAGCGATTTCGCAAAGCCAGTGGAATTCACCAATTGGCGCGACGAGACGCTCGCTTGGCATCTTACCTGCACTATCAGCGCAGGGCTCAATCCGTCCCCAACGGTCATCATCAAGGGTCCGGAAGCTGCCAAGTTTCTCCGCGAAGTAACAGTAAACAACATTGATAAATGGACAATCGGCACCTCGAAGATGGGCATCATATGCACCGATGACGGTAATATTGCCGCGCAGGGCGTGTTCATGCGCCTCAGCGAAGACGAATACTTGGCTTGCTGGCTCTCCCCGTATCTCGATTTCCTCTTCCGACAGGGTTGCTACGATGCCACCCTCGAAGACATCACTGAAAAGATATGTATCTTCCAGACCCAAGGTCCCCGCAGCCTCGAAATGGTGGAAAACGCTGCACATGAAGATCTTCACGACATCAAATTCTGCCACTTCCGCGATAGCACCATCGCTGGCCACAAGGTTCGCATACTGAGATTCGGCATGTATGGATGCCTGGGCTATGAAGTTCATTGTGATACGGACGTTGCCCAGGAGGTCTACTGCTCTCTTATCGAAGCAGGAAAGCCCCTCGGCGTCAGACGACTTGGGTTCGAGGCGTATATGATGGATCATACGCCTGGAGGCAGCCATCAGCTCGCATTCCATTTCGTGCCCTCGATTGACCCGAGATTCATGCAGGCAATGGCCGATCTGCAAGCCCAAGCGGCCGCTGAGGCAAAAGAAGGAAACCTCGCCGACGAAGGTCACCTTGTTAGCATGAGCTTAACAGGTAGCATGGGCGAAGACTATGCATCACGCATGGCAAACCCCATCCAGTTGGGTCTCGGCCGCATCATCGACTGGGACAAGGGCGACTTTCCAGGGCGCGCAGCTCTTGATGCCTATCGGAACTCAGAGAATAAGCGCGCATGCGCAACACTTGTATGGAACGCCGATGATCTGGGAGATATTTACACATCCCAGTATCGCGATGCTGAGCCGTATTGTCCGATGGACTGGCCGGGCAAGGCATGGTCCGCCATCGACGGCGGCGCCGGCATCGAGATGGATCAGGTTCTCGATCGTAACGGCAACGTTGTTGGCATAAGCGCTGGTCGTACAACCGATTACTGGCATCGCGCAATGGTTTCGCTCGCCATGATCGAAGAGGATTCGCTTGCTGATCCCGAAGGTCTTACCGTGCTCTGGGGCGATCCAGGCACCCGTCAGAAGAAGGTCCGCGTAACCGTTGCTCCAGTACCATTCAATACGCACCTCGCTAACAGGACTTTCGGCGTAGAGACTATCCCACATCCGCATTTCAAGTAGATTTCCGAAGAGCCGGAGGGACTTTATAAAAAGCCTCCTTTAAAAGAACGGGGATTCTGGAGATCCAGGGTTCCCGTTCTCGTTAACATGGCCTCTTGGACAACGTGCCAAAAGAATCTCGGACAACACATTTAATATTATTATTTTATTCCACTTTACCAGCGGTCTCAGTGAATCCATATGTGTTATGCGACGATACGGAATCCGGGAGGTAGAGGCCATGACGGACCCCATCTTCAAGCCCTGTATGCAGCATCAGCAGATGCTGCCCTTATCTGACATTTCAGATCTCATCGATGAAAACGCAATGATCCGTGTCGTCGAACGATCACGGACTCCCTCGACCGCTCGTTGCTCATCTCGCTCTATCCGGGCGGTGATACGGACGCTTTCGACCCCCCGATGATGCTGAAGGTCATCCTCTGTGCCAATGCGAAGGGCATCTACTCGAGCAGGAGGATGGCGCGGCGACGAGATGCGGCCGGCGAACTGGCTCTACGACGGGGGGACGCGATTTCTGTACCTGTCCGGAGGGACGGGCTCTCACCTTCACCTGCAAGAGACAGACGGTAGGCGACCTCGGATACGAGAGCTGTGCGCGGGTCTACGCCTGCGCTGACCGCTCGGACTGTCCGCGACGCGGGTCATAACTCGCACAGCGGCAAGACCATCCCCTCGAGATATATCGAGGGGATGGAACGGGGGATGGCCTGAGAAAGGCTCGTCTTCCCAGCTTCCGGACAGTCCTTATCAAGAGAATGAAGACTCGGAACCGGTGTGGTTACGAGTCTTCATTCTCAGAGACTTTTGATACAGCCCCTCCGACAATTCTGGCCTAGCCGCAATGGGACCCGAACCTTCTCATAGCAATATGGATTTGGATGCTATTCGAAGGGCATTCCCATAGCGGCCGAAGCTGAGACAAAAACAACAGATTCCAGCAATCTTTGAAAATCCCAACGCTACCGAGCCTGCGTTTCCCACAAAGCTCAGCGCTCATAGCCGCCAGGCGCTCTTTTCCAACCATTCGGCTCTTCTTGCAGGGCTTCTTGCCCATCGGATTATAAGTGCGTCTGCCGACTTTGCGGCGCGTCCATCTCCCATGCACCGATTCTTGCGTCGGGCAAGACCGTGAAGTTCCTGACCATGGATATCCAAATCTTGAACGCCTCGCGCGACAACCATGGTGGCAGCGCCCCGACCATAAACACATACCCCCGATGGCCAATGTATTGCAGCTATCGGACTAGAGGCGACCATTGTTTCGGATATCCTATCGAAGACTTCCCAAACGCCAAGGGTTTCCATAAAGAAATACCCTTCCATTCAGCGTTTCCCTTACAGATGCTTGACGAGGTTATGTGCGCCCTAAATCGCAGAAGCGATGCTGCCCGGCTTTGCGCAATCGCCTACCGCGTATATCTCCGCGACCTCTCCCCTCATCTCGTCAGCGAGAGCAACGTCGGAGCTTAGCGGCAGTCAGGTGATCACGCTATCGACAACAATCTTTCTCTCTTCGCCATCCGCACCCCTCGCACGCAAGCCATCATCTTCGATGGCGAGTGCCGACGTACCGCCCATGACCTGCGCGCCATTCTGATCGAACTAGTACATCAGGCTGCCCGTCTTCATCATAGGCATATCCCAACCAGGCATGCTGCTCTCCTCGACAATCGTGACTATGCGGCCTGCCTTGGCGAGGAACTCCGCAATTTCTAAGCCCGCCATGCTGCCGCCGATGATTGCGACGCTTCTGCCCACAGGCATCCAAGTCTTGGATGCCTCGCGCAAGAACTCGGGCGACGAAATCTTGAGCGGGGCATGCGACCTCTGATTGAAAGTTTTGCCCGGAGCTAATACATGCTCGAAAGACTGCTTCACGATCGCCCCCTTCATGTTCGGCTCGAAATGGCCTAGTTTGAAATGAAACAGATGCCGAAGACGCTCAGCCGCCTGTTTGCCATCTATGCGGTTGCCTCCCCAGAAGGCAAGCCGTTACCCCCGAAAACTCGACTCGCGATGAAGTACGCGATGGTCAACGCAAACAGGATGATTCCGCCAATCAGGAAAAACGGACGATAATCTGCAGTACCGGTAAACACGCTCACCGCCTGAATGAATGGGCTTGAGAGGAAGTTGCCCACTTCCCAGAAGATCTTCTGCGCGGCCATGGCGACCATGTATGCCGCCGGAGAGGTTGCCAGGCTAATCATGAACGGTGTTCCGGCGGCAAGAATCATCGATCCGGAGCCCAGCATCACTAGAGCGACGATAAGCAGCGGCATCGAAGCGGACTCCAATCCGAAGTATAGGGCGAAGTAGGAAAGACACATCACCGCGCAGGCCAAGAACAGCGTACGGTCCTTGCATTTTCGATAGATTGCGGCAAAACCAAAGCAGAAGAGCATTCCGCAGAGTGCCTCGAAGCCCTGAAACAGCCCCGCCTGGCTTGAGCTGCCCATTCCTGACACGGCAAGCGTGTTCGAAAACAAGGAATTGAACAAACCAAGACACAGGTTCATGAAACAGAAGGCTATGATATAGAACCAGGCAGGTGCTGTAATCCTAGCCTTGGCCCCTTTGTCATCCGTGGCTATTGGACGCTCAGGTTCCTTGAAAAGAATCGCCGTCATCAGCAGCACGACGAGGCCGATCAGATAGAGCCAAAACGAACCATTCCACGCCATCGAGGTGAACAGTCCTCCTACGATGAAGCCGCAGAGCGCGCCAATGCTGAACAGCGCATTGCCTCGTCCCATGACCTTAGCGCGCCGGTCCTCGTCGACGAACAAGAACCCGACGCACGCGTTGATAGTTGGCATCAGCAGCCCCAAAAACAAACCGTAAAGGGCGCGCAGCACCATGATGAGGACAAATGACGTGCCGGCAGACAGAAATCCGGGCATAGCACCGAAGAGGGCGGTGCCCGCCACCCCTATCATCAGAATAGTTTTGTACCTGGCCTTCTTTCCCGCGATGGCGCCGGCAACGAAAGCCGCGAAGATACCCGTTATCGATGGGATAGTCATCAGATACGAGACGGTGCCCATATCGACGTCACAGACCTGGGCAATCGTGTTCAGGCCCGGTGAAACATAACCTATACAGGGAACCATGAAGAACAATGCATAGATCGCAACCGTAATTCCCGTTGCTCCCGCTTTCTTGCTCGCAGACATCTATCTTCCTTTCTTGATGATTTTTCGTACCAGGTGCCAGGCCTTGCCGACCCTTGAACCGTCACGATGACCGTGCAAATGAACCTGTAGCTCGCACGATTCCTCAACTTGACTACTCGGCTCGGGCCCTGCGCATAGCATCGGTCAACCGCGGCCCCTGCAGCTTTCGCATGGGGGTCTCGGCTTATGGTTTTCCATTGACAACTTGATAAAAAAGAGGACGTCCCGGCGCATGCGTCAATGTAGCCGGGACGTCCAGTACGTTACGCCGTAGCGCTACTTGCCGAGATAGCTCGGCATCGTGCTCACATCGTCGCGACGATGGTCTTCCTTGAAACGCATCGGTGCTACGGTCGCGCGAACATGCTTCTGCTGCTTACCAGGCTCCCCGTAGACCACGGTGACCTCGGTGCCAATCTCCGCATATTCCTTATCGATACAGGTCGTGCAGATGTAGCAGCGGTACCATGGGCTGTACATATTGCGGGTCGTGAAGCCGATTATCCTGCCCTCGCGGTCGAGCACCTTGTCAGAGTAGATGTAGCTCACTGAGAAGTGGGGAATATCTATAAGCTGATAGGGCTCGCGGTCATGCTGGAAGAGAGACGCGTAAATGTCTATGACGTCCTCCGGGTTCCAGACGAGCGTCCGGCAGACGCGCTTGGGGTTGGCGGCTTCCTTCTCGAGCGCCTCCCGCCCGATGAAATCATGGTCGAACTTGACCATGAACCCCTCGCCCATCTCTATAGGGCTGCGGTAGAGCGCGCTCGGGTCGTCGTAATCGAAGCTGCCCCGTTTCTTCATCATGAACTCCCAGATACCCGGCGCGTACTGCTCCATGTATTGCCGGAATTCGACGTCGCGTGGCGACTGACTGCAGATGCCGGGCAAGAGGTCGGTCATGACCTGCAGGAAGCCCGATTCCGCCTCCTGGGTTAGACCGCCGCGCCCGCCGTATTGCACGCCGCCGAACTTCTTAGCGGCCGCGATAACCGCGGCTCCGAGCTTCTCGTCAGCTTCCATGGGAGCTTGGAATTCGTAGCCAATCTCGGCGGTCATCGACTGCCGGATGCAACGGCATTTGATGCCGTCTATGGTAATATCGCGAAAATGCATGAAGGCGATGTCGCGAATACTCTCGCCGCATGCCTCCTCTGCCGCGTACAGCGCGGTCGGGCCGGAGACCGACCAACTGCACTCGTTGATGAGTTCAGCCTTTACGTCCTTATCGCTCTTGTCGACGCAGTACTTGACCCACAGGGCGTGCGGTCCGCTGGTGAAGATGTACTCGTCTTCCGCTTCATGGATGAAGATGCCGTTGATGATGACCTTGCCGTCCTCGTTGCACAGGAGCGCGTGCTTGACGCAACCCACCTCGAATTCGTCGAACGAGTTGGTGATGAGTCCCTGCAGCACCTCCGCCGCATCTGGTCCGGTGACCTTCACGCGCGTGAGTGCGTTCCAGGTGCCGATGATGCAGGTCTTATGGAACGCCTGCGCATCTTCGAACCATCCGTATTCGCTTTCATCGGGGCCGGTGAGCATGTTCTCCTCCCACCAGCGGCTCGCAGTTGCGTCCAGCATGGTTTCGTAGACGGTCTTCTCTTCCCAGTTCGTGCTGATCGGTTCCATCTCGATTCCTCTCTTGATCGTCAATTCAGAGCGCCGGGTGCGGGATGCTCTCGGTGTCGAACGTGCGGTTCGACATATGGTCGTTGTAGGGGAAGCGCGTCACGGTCGCGCGGACTTCCTTCTGGCGGTAGGACGGATCGCCCCATACGATTTTCACCTCGGT
>Ga0163159_1003076_pt1 | contig 12955 bp, 9 predicted proteins | sample BioMet9_FD_108702 | JGI IMG/M metagenome (GOLD analysis project Ga0163159, IMG submission 108702) | Microbial communities from bioreactor (seeded with sewage sludge) at Lawrence Berkeley National Lab, California, USA - Biofuel... | ecosystem: Engineered > Bioreactor > Anaerobic > Unclassified ... | reverse complement strand
GAGCACTTGATGTTGCCCGCGATGACCTCTTTCCAGTCGCCCAGCACGTCGTGCACCCAGCAGTCGTCGTTGCCGGCCGCCTCGCGCATCACGAGCGCCAGGATGTAGGAGAGCTCCTCCACCGTGGCCCCGGCCGCCAGCGCGCCCTTGAAGTGCTTGAGCACGCAGGGCCTGGAGCGGCCTCTGATGGCCAGCGCAAAGCAGATGAACTGATAGGTCTTTTCGTCGATCTTGCGGTTCTTCGCGTAGAAATCGTCGATCTCGTCGAGCTTCTGCGCGAATTCAGGGAAAAATTCAGCCAGCATTCTCATAACGGACTACCCCCTCACCTTTTGCAGCAGTTTTACAACTTCGTCCTTGCTCAGCACCTTGCCGAGCGACACCACTTTGCCGTCCACCACCAGCGCCGGCGTGGTCATAACGCCGTAGGCCGCGATCTGCGAAAAGTCCGTGACGTGGTCGATGGTCGTGTCCATGCCGAGTTCGGCCAGCGCTTCCTTTGCGGCCGCCTCCAGCGCGTTGCACTTGGCGCAGCCGGTGCCGAGCACCTTCACGGACGGGCCGCCCGCCTTGGCGCCCTCCGCCTTAGCCATTGACTCCGAATCGCAGCTGCCGCAGCAGCAGCACGGCTTCTCTTCCTTTTTCTTGCCGAAAAATCCCATTTTTATCTTCTCCTTTGTGTATAGATTTTTATATTTACAGGGACCAGCGCACCGCTGATCTCATTGTTCTCAGCCGCACTTCGGCCCGGACGCGGCCTGCTTTTTGCTTTTGCCCTCAAAGAACTTTCGAAGGTTCTCAGGCAGTTCGTAAACCTTGCCGTTCTCCGCCGCCGCAGGCGCAAATACCTCTTTTAAGATCGCCGCGGCCAGCATTTCGGCCGGAGGCGCTTCATAGGTCCGGCCCTGCCAGGAAAAGACGCGGCAGGTCACGTCCGTGCCGCTGATGTCGCTGCAGCAGGCGCAGCTGCTTTCCTCCGCTTCGCCGCAGACGTCGCGGCCGTTGACGCGGATGGTCGGCGAAGCCTCAAAACGCAGCTGTACAGCCATCTCCGCCGTCGCGACCTCCGTTTTGCGGTACGCCACCCTGCGCCCCGCCATCGCAAGAGCCGGCCTCAGCACATCCATCACGCCGTCCAGCGCGTCCTCCGCGCTTATGCATCTGTCGCAGGTCTCGTTGTCAAGGTACAGATATTCGACCAGCACGTCCTGCGCGGACAAATTCCCGTCAAGCACGTTTTTTACGCCGCCGCAGCAGTTCTCAGCCATTTGTCAGCCTCTATACCAGCGCGGACTGGAAGATATTGAACAGATAGCCCACCACGATGATGCCGAAGGTGCAGATCCCCACGAAGAGCGCCAGCAGTCTCGGCTTGACGGCCTTGCGCAGCATGATGATCGAGGGCAGGCTCAGCGTGGTGACGGCCATCATAAAGGCCAGCACGGTGCCAAGCTGCGCGCCCTTGTAGAGCAGCGCCTCCGCGATGGGGATGGTGCCGAAGATGTCCGCGTACATCGGCACGCCCACGATAGTCGCGAGGATCACGCCGAAGGGGTTGCGGCCGCCCAGCACGCTTTCGACCACATGTTCCGGTATCCAGTTGTGGATGAAGGCGCCGATGCCGACGCCAACCAGGATGTACGGAAAGACCTTCGTAAAGGTGGCGACCATCTGTTCCTTCGCGTAGACAAGCCGCTCGCGCCTCGTGAGCGTGGGCGATTCGATGTCCACGCCGCCCGCCTTCATGATGAACTCCTCCACGTACTTCTCCATGCCCAGCTTCTCGATGAGAGTGCCGCCGACCACGGCCAGCACGAGGCCGACGATGACGTAGACGATCGCGACTTTGGGACCGAAGATGCTCATCAGCAGCACCAGGCTGCCGAGATCAACCATCGGCGAGGAGATCAGGAACGAGAAGGTGACGCCCAGCGGCAGCCCCGCACTCGTGAAGCCGATAAAGAGCGGGATCGACGAGCAGGAGCAGAACGGCGTCACGGTGCCGAGCAGCGCCGAGATGCAGTTGGCCCAGAGGCCGTGGAAGCGGCCCAGGATCTTTTTGCTGCGCTCGGGCGGGAAGTAGCTCTGGATGTACGAAATGACGAAGATCAGCAGGCAGAGCAGCCAGGTGATCTTGAGCACGTCGTAGAAAAAGAACTGCAAACTTCCGCCGAGCCGCGAGCCCGTGTCGAGCCCGACCGCCGACAAAATCGCGCCGACCAGCCCGTTGAGCCAGTTCATGCCGAGGATCTGGTTCTGAATGAAATTCCAAACTCCCATTTGTTAACAAACCTTTCCTTTTACGAATTAGACGCAGCAGTCTTCCGTCTGCACCTCGTCGGGCGTCGTGACCTCCGCAAGCAGGGCCGCCGCGTATTCGCAGCCTTCCCTGCTGAGCCGGTAGTGCTGCCATTTGCCGACCTGACTGCTCTCCACCACGCCTGAGTCACAAAGCAGCTTCATGTGGTACGAGAGACAGGACTGGCCGATGTTGAGCTTCTCCAGCAGCACGCAGGCGCACTTCTCGCCGCTGCGCAGCTGCTCCAGCACCATGAGCCTGTTCGGATCGCAGAAGGCCTTGAAGACCCGCGCGTCCTGCTGATATTTCGTTTCCATGACGATCGCCTCACATCGAAATATTTCGATGCGAATAATACATGTCATATCGAAGTTTGTCAATATGAGGAAAATTGCCGACCCTGCAGAGCCTTTGCGCGGGCTTTCCATTTCCGCGCGGCGCCGCGCCTTCCGCTTCCCCCGTGCGCACCGGGACCTCGCCGGCGCCGCTTCGGCAACCGGCATTCAACGTTGCGCAGTTTTAGTATTGCAGTCGTTCCTGTTACGGAGTAAAATCTGCGAGAATTATCTCTTTTAATGTATTATCGCTGTGCTGAGACGCGAGAAGCGGCCTGCGCGCAGCGGTGAATCAATCGGTTGCGGGGAGTGGCTTTTGCATGGACAGCAGACAAAGATCAGCAAACGACAGCTGTTTCCAGCCCTATTGCCAGCCGCAGGGACTGAGCATCCCCGATTTCTGCGACATGAAGCGCTTCGACAAAATGCTGAAGGACTGGGCGCAGAGCACCGGACTGGCGACCGTGGCCGTCGGCAGCGACGGCAAGTATATAAGCGGCTACTACAACTTCACCGACTTTTGCGAAAAGCTCACGCGCGGCAGTCCGGAAGGGCTGCGCCGCTGCGTCGAATGCGACCGGAAAGGCTACGGCACCTACCTCTGTCACGCCGGTCTGGTGGATTTCGCGGCGCCCATCACCCTCGAAGACGGCACGCTGCTCGGCAACATCCTCGGCGGCCAGGTGCTGCCCAGAAAGCCGGACCTCGAAAAGTACCGCGCCACGGCGCGCGAACTGGGCATCAACGAAGACGAATACATAACCGCGCTGCGCAAGGTCAACATCCGCACGCCGTCACAGATCAAAGCCTCGGCCGACCTGCTCGCCAGCGTGGTCAACATGTTCGTGCGCACCAGCTACGCGGCGAAGAGACACGCAGCCTCGATCACAGAGCGCACGGAGATCATCTCCTCGCTGAGCAGGATCTACTTCTGCGTCTACTACATAGACCTCAGCGCCGACTCCCTGCTGGTGCTTGACTCAACGGAGAGGCTCCACGTCTTTGCGGAGCACGGCGGCCCCGCCTCCAGGCTGTTCGCCGATGCGGCGCCCGTTTTTGTGAAACCGGAATACAGGCAGGAGTACATCGCCTTCACCGACCTCTCCACCATCAGGCAAAGGCTGCTCGGACGGCAGAATCTGGCGCTTGAGTTTGAAACCACCACCTTCGGCTGGTGCCGCGCCCTCTTCATCACCGTCAAGAAAGCCGGCGACGGAGCGGCGCAGCACCTGATCTACGCGCTCCAGCACATCCAGGAGGAGAAGGAAAAGGAGCTCGCCACGCGCCTCGCGCTCAAGGAGGCCGCCGATCGGGCCAACAGAGCCAACCGCGCCAAATCCGAATTCCTCTCGCAAATGAGCCACGACATCAGAACGCCGCTGAACGGCATCATCGGCATGACCTACCTCACGTCGGAAATGGAGCTGCCGCCGGAGGCCAGGGAGAACCTTTTGAAAATAGGCACCTCCTCGCGCTTTCTGCTCTCCCTCATCAACGACGTGCTGGACATGACGAAGGCCGAAAGCGGCAAGATCGAGCTGCGCCCCGAGCCCTATCCGGCCGCGGAATTCGGCCGCTATATAGAGTCTGTCATCAAACCGCTCTGCCGCGAGCGCAGCCAGAAGTTCTTCTACGAGCCGGAATCGGTGCTGACGGACCTCGTTCCGCTGCTCGACAAGCTGCGCATCAACCAGATCGTCTTCAACCTGCTCTCCAACGCCATCAAATACACGCCCGAAGGCGGCACGATCCGCTACCACGTCAAAGAGACGCGCCTGCCCGGCCTCCGCATGGCCATGCACGTGGACGTGACGGACAACGGCATCGGCATGAGCGGGGAGTTCCAGCGCGTGCTCTTCGAGCCCTTCACGCAGGAAAACCGCAACGACTGCTCCGAGCTTCGCGGCACCGGCCTCGGCCTCGCGATCGCTAAAAAGCTGGTCGGCCTCATGGGCGGCCGCATCTCCGTGCGCAGCGAACTCGGCAAAGGCTCCGTCTTCAGCCTCGACTTCGACCTCGACTGCGTGCCGGCGGACAAGGACGCCGAAGCGCCCCTGGCTCAGGCCGGCGACAGCGGCATGGACAGCGCCTTCCGCGGCCTCCATCTGCTGCTCTGCGAGGACCACCCGCTCAACCAGGAGATCGCCCGCACGCTGCTGGAAGAGAAAGGCTTTGTGGTCGAAGTCGCCGACAACGGCAAAACAGGCGCGGCCATCTTTGAAAACTCCCCGGTCGGCTACTTCAGCTGCATCCTGATGGACATCCGCATGCCGATCGCGGACGGCTTTGAGACCACCAGGCTCATCCGCTCGCTCGGACGCGCCGACGCCGCCTCGGTGCCGATCATCGCCATGACAGCCAACGTCTTTGACGACGACGTCAAAAAGTGCTTTGAAGCAGGCATGAACGACCACATCGCCAAGCCCATCGAGCCGGACGTCATGTTCAGGACCATCTACGAACAAATAAGCGCCGCCGGGCGGCGGCATTAGGGGCCGCGAAAGTCATCCCCGCAGCACTCTGCCGCCTTTCGGCGCCTGGTCTTATACTTGCGGCGGGAACCGCAAAGGAGGCGGCGCGCATGTCGGTCAAAGTTCAATTCTCCACCTACCGCTGGAACGTAAACGAAGCAGGCTGGACGCTTGCGAAACAGGAAGTAAAGGAATTTCCCGACAGATGGCAGGCCAACCGCGCGACGCTGGAATTCCTCAGGGCAAACCCCGACCCGGATCAGGAAATGCGGCGCTGCTTCACCATCCTCGGAACCGAATACACACTGGGTCCCAGGCGGTGACGGGTTTTTAAGGGGCGCGATGCTTTTATTGACAGTCTGAACGCTTTCTTTTAGAATGCTATTCAAAGCTCGATGAGTGGTGGCCCTAGTATCTCGGGATTTATTCCCGCGACTGGATGAAAGCTCATCGAGTTTTCTATTTCAGTCATTCGAAGTTTTTTAGCAATAGAAATACCGGACCACGAATTGACAAGATATTTTTCAGCACATATATAGTCGCGTCATTGAAAGCCCCGTATCGCGGCCTCTCTCACGGAATTGCACCGTGAAATTGTCGTTACGAGGGTTTCCCTTTTTTTATAATGCAATTATCAGAAAACATTCAAGTGATTTATAATTTTAACTTAACCTGAGATCTTCAGCGGTGTTCCCGCTCTCCTGGGACTGAGCCGTGGTGAATACGTTAGAAAGGCCCCATAAAAGAAGGTTCGCAGTCCGTCCAGTAACAACTGGTAATTACACCTTGCTTATGGCGGAGGACCTTCTATTTTAGCCACAAAGAAACCGCTTGGCAGATAACAAAGCCAAGCGGTCTTGATTTTATAGAGAAGGCCTTATCTATTCATCTGCATGCTTCTTAAAATTCTCAGCCTGTTCAAATACTTCCTTGAAAACCTCTTCATTTGTGACAGGCGGGTATTTATATTCACCAAGTGCAAGGATCAGGGCGACCTTAAATTCGGCCTTAATATCTTCCCGTTTAAAACAATCAGTGTATTTTGTCTTATCGGCGACGATCTTTTTGATTTCACGCGCCAGCGGTATATATTTTTCCTCTGGATATTCAAAACCATACTTCTCTTTTACGGCTTTAAGAATATCGTAAAAGGCCTTCTCCTCGAAATCAATGCCGAGGTTCTCCGAGGCCTTGGCATCTTCCTGCATTTTTTTGAAAAGATCGCTCATCCTGTCCGCCACATCGTCAAGCACGTCGGAGACAAGGTCCTTCTCTTTGCTGCGGTTATTGTAGTCATCGACGATTTTTTGCAGCTTCTCGGCAAATTCTATTCCCTTGATTTTATTGATCTTCTTGTATTTATTGATTGTGTCGCGCAGCAGCCTTTCCAGCAACTTGATCTTTGTATTGGGCAGAGCCAAGGCGTTAAGCTTATTCATATATTCTTCGCTGAAAATATCCACGTCGGTATGTTCAATACCCTTACCAGCCTTGAAAATTTCCTCCACACCATCGGAGGTAATTGCGTCTTGCAGCATCTTGCGCACCTTTGCGTTCATCGTCTCAGCATCAGGCGCGTCGCCCTTTGTAAGCTTGTAAAGAATGGCGCGAATGGCAAGATAGAAATAAATCCGTTCCTTCTCTGCTTTTGCAAATTTATCGCTGGAACTGCAAAGATTAAATGCCAGCTTCATCTTCTTGACTCTTTCCATGTAATCCTTTTCAAAATCCTCGGACTGCTGGACGAACTCGGCGGCGTTGTTCAAACAGGCGAGCTGAGTTTTGGGCGTGCCGCAATAGTAATCGGAAGCGTCAAATTTGCCCATCATGGCATCAACAAGTTCCAGTTGGTCTTTGACAATAATGACAGCCTGCTCGATTCCGTCAAATGATTCTTCTTCGCCGCCAGTGTATTTAGCCAGAGCTTTATTCATGTTGTTTTTAATGCCTAGATAGTCTACGATCAGGCCCTTCTCCTTGCCCTCGTAGACTCTATTCACACGTGAAATAGTCTGAATAAGAGTGTGCTGCTGGAGCGGCTTATCGATATACATAGTATCAAGAGCCGGCACGTCAAAACCGGTTGACCACATATCAACTACTATGGCAATCTTGAAATTCGACTTCTCAAGCTTGAACTGTCTGTCCAGTTCCTTGCGGTACTCCTTGGAACCGGCCATGCTGTACATGCGTTTTTCATCGTCTTTGTCTCTGGTAATGACCAGTCTGATCTTTTCTATCGGTTTGAGCTTTATCTTCTCTTCTTCGGGCAGGTCATCAATGTCATCGGCAAGTTTTTCAACGGCCCAATCCGGACGCAGTTCAATTATGTCGTCGTAGAGGTGATAGGCTATTTCCCTGTCCATACAGACGATCATCGCCTTGCCCTCAACCGTAGCACCTTCGGCAACACGATTTTCGTAATGCGTAACGAAATCATCAGCAACAGCCTTCAGCACTTTTGGATCGCCGATGATCGCCTTCAGGTTTGCGACAGCCCTCTTGCTCTCCTCAACCTGATTCGGGTTAGCACCCTTTTCTTCGCACTCGTCATAATACTGCTCAATCCGTTTCGCTTTTTCCTTGTCAAGTAAAACCTTGGCGGCACGTCCTTCATAGATAATGCCAACGGTAATGCCATCCTCGACGGACTGACGCATCGTATAAGCGTCTACTATATCGCCAAACACGGCCATAGTGGCATCTACCGGCGTGCCGGTGAAACCAACGTAAGTCGCGTTCGGGAAAGATTCATGCAAATACTTTGCGAATCCATAGCTCTTTTTAAGACCTTTTTCTGTTACCTTCACACTTTGCTCCATATTCAGTTGCGAACGGTGCGCCTCATCGGAAATACAGATAACATTCGAACGGTCTGTCAAAAGTTTAGTATCTTCCGTAAATTTTTGGATAGTCGTCAGGTAGACGCCACCGCTCGTCCTGCCGCGCAACTGCTTGCGAAGCATGTCACGCGATTCAACGCTCATAATGGTATCGTCGCCAATAAATTTCTTGGACTCGCAGAAAGTGTCTGACAACTGATCGTCAAGGTCGGTTCTGTCAGTAATAAGAACGATAGTGGGACTAGCAAAAAATTTACTCTTCATAATCATGCGGACCAGGAACAACATCGTATAGCTCTTGCCGCAACCTGTGGCTCCAAAATACGTGCCGCCCTTGCCGTTTCCATGTGGACGAACGGCATTCTTAATACTATCAAACAACTTCTTGGCCGCAAAATACTGAGGATAACGGCAAACGATCTTTACTTCGTGATCTGAGGCATCAGGGAAATAAATAAAATCCTTAATGACGTTGATAAGACGTTCCTTGCGGAACAGCCCGTTTATCATAGTGTATAGCGAACTGATGCCATCAACCTCTTTGTTGCCGTCGTCCGTCTTTCGCCAGGCATAGAAATATTCGTACTTACCAAAGAAAGAACCGCACTTGTTATTGACACCGTCACTGATAACAACGAATGCATTGTACTTGAAAAGTTCCGCAATATCGCGTTCGTATCGGACTGTCAGCTGTTTATAAGCATTAAAAATAGTCGTATCTTCCTTGATCGCGCTCTTGAACTCGAACACAACCATCGGCAAACCGTTGATGTAAACGATTGCATCCGGAATGCGAAGCTCCTTGCCCTGTATCTCCACCTGATTGACGATTTTGAAGATGTTATTCTCTGGCTCGTCAAAATCAATTAGATTAATAAAAATATCGCGCTGCGTCTTATCGTCACGGTTAAAGACAAATCCGTCCACTATTTTGAGGAAAATATATTTATTGGTCTCATAAACTGAAGGACTGGAGATATTAACAAGCGAAGCAGTGATCCTCTCTATTTCGGCATCGGTCAGACAAGCGCCCGCGTACCTACTGAGTAGAAACAAGCGCAATTCATCACGGAGCAAAACATCGCTGTTTTCACGGTGGATATTCTCACCGAGCAGATGTTCGTACCCCTGTTCCTCGAAAAGTTCGATTATGGAGTTTTCAAGCGCCTTCTCATCGAAATACATGGGATCACACTCCATTAGTTAATAATAAAAATGTGTATAGCAAAAAATACAATTGCTATTCATCAATGGTATCCATTAGTGCATTGTACTGTGACTCGTCTTCTTTGATTTTTTTAATAATTTCACGCGCCGCAAATATCATTTCAGGAACCTCGATAATAGGCGAACTTTCATTTTCTAAATCTCCAGAAGCATGTGAGTATTCATCAAATATCTTGTCAATTAATATTGCAGATACTTTTGACTTCCCAAAAAGATGTAAAAGCTTTTCGCTAACAGGTAACTTATTTGGATATTTATAATACAATAATGTCTCAAAGAATTTACGTGTGGCATTTGCAAATATCTCAAACAGCCAACGATTATCATCATCTATATTTTCAGCCAATGAAACATGATAAATAATTTTGAACCAGTAATTAAATTCAGTGCCGTGCACTCTGAGATATTTAGGCAATTTTTTAATCAAAGAATATTTGCCATTTCTTTCAATAAGTAAATATTGATGTTCATATTTATTTGCATTAAAACTATTAAGGTATTTTAAAAACGTTAAATTATGAGTTGCAACAAATAATTGTTCAAAATTTCTATTATCTAATATATGCGTTTTTAACATACTATAAACAAAAAATATATGATTAGAATCTAAACTTGAAATTGGATCATCAATCCATATAATTGGCTTTAATGATTTTGTAAGGACATCATCCAGCTTAGCAATAAAATAACAAAAGGCAACTAACTTACGTTCTCCCTCACTAAGGTTATAGGCTTTTTTCCCATCTCGTTGGATTTCAAAATAAATTTTAGCAGAAACACCGTTAGCGTCTTTTTGTGGTTTTAAAGCTAAATGATGGTGTCCAAAATAGTTATTCAAATATATATTTATTAATCTAGCTCCATCAGACTCATCTTGTAATTCGAGTTTTTTGTCTTTTATGTATTTTTCTCTCTCTAAAATATCCAGTTTTAGTTTCTCAAGTTTTGTATTAATATTATCATAAGCATTTTTCATTTCAGAAAGTTTCTTACTGGTGTTATTAAAATCTATCATTGAGCAAAACAAATAAACTTCATCTAGTCTAAGTCGCTCTCGTGCAGTTGCTTGTTCAGCTATCATATTTACAGTATATTTATTTGCATCTTTACAAATTAAATTATAGTTTTCAACTATATTAAATAAGTATTTCGAATAATCCACGGACATTTTAATTAATATTGGTTTTATAATATTATCTTTACGCGTGATCAACATTTTAATAATGATATCAAGTTGTTCTATATATTTTAATACAACATTTTTATATCCTTTTTTTAATCCATTTTCCAATATATTCTGATATTTTGAATAAAATAAATTAATATCAATATTTAAAAAGGTGTTTATATACTCTTTTTCTGATTTTATTTTTAAAATTAGGTCATCGATGTCTTTGTTAAGATTTTGAGACTCTTCATCAAAATGAGCATGCAGAACAGCCCATCTTTGGTCAGAAATTATATTTCCGCAAAATGCGCATACATTGGATTTATTCTCATGCAAGCGGCAGCCTTCTCTAACCCAATCGTTTAATGCTGCGTCTCGGAGTAGACCAACTATCTTATTCGACGATCCTATCTCACGTGATAACAGTTCCCCAGCATCAGAACATATTTCTTGGAAATTCAGTGATAATGATGGTAATAAAGGCACATTGCTTTTAACTTGATCATATAGATTCCGATTTAATTCGGTTTTTTTATCCTCCGAGAGCGGAACATAATCATTATTATTAACTTTATCAATATCAGCTTCTAATTTAGGTTTATTGTATGTAGGTACATTATAAGTTATCGCAGCGTCTTTAATACTTTTAGCCTTTTGAACCAACTGCGCGCTGAATCTATTAACGGCCTCATCGTATTCATGCTTCTGCTCATGTACACTTTTATCTAATACTTTTAATTCTTTATACAGTTGTGTCTCTTTACCTATCTCATTAGTGCCTAATTCAGAAGAAACCCTGTCAATTTCCAAACTAGTTTCTTTGTTTTTTTCGCCAAGAATTGTTATTGGCAGAATCGAGCTGTCTGGATTAGTTAAAAATCCTAAATTCTCAGTTACAAAATCCTCATTAAACACCCGTATTGGCGCTTTACATGAGGTAAAATTGTCTTGGTTGTAAACATTGCCATCATCAAACAAAACTTCAAATTCTGGTGAAGCATATTTGTCAGAAATTGTATTTTTTTCTAATGCTCTTACAATGCGTGATAATGATGTTTTACCAGAATAATTATGCCCATATATAATATTAACCTTGGCAAGATTAACTTCTTGTCCATCTTTATCAGTAACATTATCATCCCATTTAAAATTTTTGAATACAGCAAAATCTTTGATAGAAAAGAATTTTTTTATCATCGATGTCACCTTTAACTTATCAAATGATTGTAATACCCTTCATTAAGATAGAGCATATACTCGTTATCATTGATTTTAACCGTTCATCTAGTCTACTTCTTGTTCCAAGAACTCTATGTATGGCAACTATAGATTTTTGGACCTCTATATCTTCCGGCACCGGCAACATCACGTTACACATCTCTTCAAAATTAAAAATTTCTCTTGCCGAACCAATCGAATGGAATCTTGCATAACGATCAAACTCTGATCGTTTGAACCATAACAACAAATATTCAGGTAACAACTTTGCTTTATCAACACTAAATACAGTGTAAATGCTAGAAACAATGCAAGGATCTCCATTATTAAGAGCAATTGCAATTTTATCGCCACGTCGAGATGTATCTGGCACATAAACAAAATTATCTTTATCAACTATTTTATATGATTTAAGATTAACACCATTCAAATTAGCAACTGTTGATATAAGTTCTTTCCCAGTGGAAACACCCTTAACGTTTTTTAGTTTCCCTACGATATTTCTATCATCTACAAAATTAACGTAATCGCCAAGCCTTTTTAGCCCAGAGTTCTTTGTGAGATTCTCAATATAAGATTTAGAAATTAAATTTAAATCATAAATGCTTTTTTCGTAGGCCTCATGATTTTTAATCATGCCTTTATATATAGATACACATACTTGTTGCAACTTCTGTTCTGGAACTGGAATCTCGATATCACAAAACCTCGCCCAATCTAAGCTTGATCTTACGCTGCCATCGCTAATAAACCAGCCGTATCTGTCAAATTCTGGACGAAGAAACCACATCATTAAAAATTCTGGCATTAAAACGGATTTGTCTTTAATCTCAAAAACACTGTAAGCGGGAGACACTGCCACGGGCTCCTCTTTGTCAAACAAAGCTACACGGACAGTTTCATCTCGCCCAACCTGCATTGGGCTGAATACAAATTGCCCCCTCGTAACAATCTTATATTTTGACACATCTGTTTCGGATAAATTAGCAACAGATGGCATAAAGTTTTTGGTAATATTAACGCCTTGAACGTTGGTGATACAGCCGCCAATATTTCTATTGTCAACAAGCCTGATGAATTTTCCTAAACGTTCACGCTTTAAGCTCATAGCCTAATCCTTTAAATGCGTTCTTGATCTCTTTTTGTGATTCTGTCTCTTCCCTGAGAATTTCAGCGAACTCCGCTTGTATCCGTTCCATTTCCTTGTCAAAGTCAATATCGCTGTCCCTGTCAACAAACTGAATATATTTGCTTGGGACAAGTGAATAATTCTTTTTTTCAATTTCATCTATAAACGCCGAGTAACAGAGTTCCGGCACATTATGGTAATTCTTTTCAAAACCCTTCCTCTGCCAGTTATGGAAAATTGTACTTGCTTTTTCAATATCTTCCGG
>Ga0163159_1003074_pt1 | contig 12962 bp, 16 predicted proteins | sample BioMet9_FD_108702 | JGI IMG/M metagenome (GOLD analysis project Ga0163159, IMG submission 108702) | Microbial communities from bioreactor (seeded with sewage sludge) at Lawrence Berkeley National Lab, California, USA - Biofuel... | ecosystem: Engineered > Bioreactor > Anaerobic > Unclassified ... | reverse complement strand
TAGACATACGAGAAGCGGATGCCGTTGAAGGCCGTCATGTGGGTGACGACACACAGCTCCTCGTCGTAGTGCAGCGGGTTCAGATAGCGCACCTGGGCAGAGACGACGGGGATGAGCACGCCCCTGTCCTCCAGCTCGCGGTAGTGCAGACCCGCCTTCGCCATGTAGTCCAGGCGCGCCTCCTCGAAGATGCGCAGATAGTTGGAATTGTGCACGATGGCCATTTTGTCGGTCTCGTAATAGAACACGCGCCGCGTGTACGGCGTGATGGCTTCAAGCATGTGCTTCTCCCTCCTGCGGCACTCCGAGCGCGCGCCAGCGCGCCCAGCGGGCGGCCGTCAGCTCGTCCGGCGTCATCGCGGAAAGTTCCGTGAAGGTTCCGGCCAGCTTGTCCGCCAGCGCCGCGTAAAATTCGTCCCTGCCGAGTCCTTCCTCTGGCAAAATCTCGTCGACCGCACCAAAGCTGAGCGCATCCCCGGCTGTCAGGCGCAGACTTTCGGAGGCTTCGGCCGCCTTGGAAGCGTCCTTCCAGAGAATCGACGCGCAGCCCTCCGGCGAAATGACCGAATACCAGGCGTTTTCCATCATCCAGACCCGGTCCGCCACAGCCAGCGCCAGCGCGCCGCCGCTGCCGCCCTCGCCCACGAGAAGCGTCACGACCGGCACCCGGAGCGCCATGAATTCCATAAGGTTCTCGGCGATGGCCTGGCCCTGTCCGCGCTCCTCGGCCTCGACGCCGCAGTAGGCGCCCGCCGTATCGGCAATCAGCAGCACGGGTCGGCCGAATTTTTCCGCCTGCTTCGCCAGGCGCAGCGCCTTGCGGTAGCCGTCGGGGCTGGGAGAGCCGAAATTCCGCGCGAGCCGTTCGCGCGTTCCATGGCCCTTTTCCACCGCCGCAGCCGTCACGGGGCAGCCGTTCAGATACCCCACGCCCGCCACGATGGCGGGGTCGTCGGCAAAGCGGCGGTCGCCGTGGAGTTCGAAAAAGTCGGTCAGCAGGTGGTCGATATAGTCCTTGCCCGTCGGCCGGTCGTTGGCGCGGGCCGCGCGCACGCGGTCATAGGCTGTCCTGTCCATCCGGCGAGCCTCCTTCATAGAGATTTAAAAGCAGCGCGAGCGTCTCGCGCTGCTTCGCGCGCGGCACAATCGCGTCCACGAACCCGTGCTCCAGCAGCGATTCCGCCGTCTGGAAGCCGGGCGGGAGTTTTTTCTTCGTTGTGCCCTCAACCACGCGCGCGCCGGCAAAGCCGATCGTGGCCTCGGGTTCGGCCAGAATGACATCACCCTCCATCGCGAACGAGGCCGTCACGCCGCCCGTCGTGGGATTCGTGAGCAGCACGGCATAAAAGAGCCCCGCGTCCGAGTGCTGTTTGACCGCGCCCGACGTTTTCGCCATCTGCATGAGGGAAAGCAGTCCCTCCTGCATTCTGGCACCGCCGGAGACGGTGCACCCCACGACGCTGAGCCGGTTTTCGGTCGCGTATTCAAACAGGCGCGTAACCTTTTCCCCCACGACCATACCCATGGAGCCCATCATGAAATTCGGCTCCATCACAAATACCGCACAGGCCCGGCCGCCGATCAGGGCGGTCCCGGTGATGACCCCTTCGCGTTCGCCGGACGCGCTGCGCGCGGTCTCGAGCTTGCGCGCATAGCCGGGAAAACCGAGCGGATCGCCCGGCTCCAGCGTCTCGTCCATCTCCCGGAACGTGTCCGGGTCGCAGAGAAGGCTGATCCGCTGCCGGGCGTTCATCCGGAACGGATGGCCGCAGCGCGGACAGCAGTAGAGATTGTCCCAGATCTGGCTCTGCGGTATGCCGCGATGGCAGTTGGGGCAGGTCACGGACGGCTCGTTCTCGTCCTCGGAGGCGGCATCCGCAGGCCGGCCGCCCGGTTCGAGCTCGTTGCCGGGCTTCAGAAAGAAATTGATAAACGGAACGGCCACAGGCGGTCCCTCACTTTCTCAGAAAATCGAGGTTATAGGTGCCGCGCCGGAACTCCTCGCGGCTCACAAGACCAATCTGCTCCTCGATGTTGTTGGGCACGCCCGTGATGACAAGCTCGCACAGGGCGGCCTTCATCTTGCGCAGGGCTTCCTCGCGTGTCGAGGCATAGACGATCAGCTTGCCGAGCAGAGAGTCGTAGTACGGCGTCACAACGGAGCCGGTCATGAGATAGGTGTCGAAGCGCACGAACGGCCCGCCCGAGACGTGCAGGAACTTGACCGTCCCCGGGGTGAGCGCGCAGACGCGGCATTCGATGGCGCAGCCGGTCAGATCGACGTTCTCCTGCCGGAAATTCAGCTTTACGCCGGAAGCCACCCGGATCTGCCACTTCACAAGATCGATGCCGGTCAGGGCTTCGGTCACGGTGTGCTCGACCTGCAGGCGGACGTTCATCTCCATGAAATAATACGCGCCGTCCGGCGCGCGGAGAAATTCGAGCGTGCCGACGCCGCAGTAGCCGATGGCCTTCACCGCGCGGGCGACCTTTTCAAACAGCGCCGCGCGCTTCGCCGGTTCCATTGCGGGGGACGGCGATTCCTCGATCAGCTTCTGATTTCTGCGCTGCACGGAGCAGTCGCGCTCGCCGAGGCAGACGACGTTGCCCGATTCATCCGCGAGGATCTGCACCTCGATGTGGCGCGCGGGGTGGACGTACTTTTCCAGATACACCTCGGCGCTGCCAAAGGCGGCTTCGCTCTCGGCGCGGGCCGAGGCAAACGCCGAGTCCATCTCACTCTCTCCGTTTACGAGCCGGATGCCGCGCCCGCCGCCGCCAAGACACGCCTTGAGCATGACGGGATAGCCGATCGCGGCGGCCGCCCTCCCGGCCTCCACCGCCGAACGGATGGCCTTCGCCCCGGGAATGACGGGCAGTCCCGCCTCCTGCATGAGCGATTTGACGTGCGCCTTGTCGCCGAGCGCCTGCATGGTCTCGGCGGACGGACCGATAAAGGCGATGTGGTTTTTTCGGCAGAGCGCCGCAAAGTGCGCGTTTTCCGACAGAAAGCCGTAACCCGGATGGATGGCCTGCGCTCCGGAGGCAATGGCCGCCGAGAGAACGCGCTCCTCATTCAGATAGCTCTCCCCCGCCTCGGCGGGGCCGATGCAGTAGCGCTCGTCGGCAAGGGCCGTGTGCATGGTGTCGGCGTCGGCCTCGGAATAGACTGCGACGGTCGCGATGCCCATTTCCTTGCAGGCGCGGATGATCCGCACGGCGATCTCGCCGCGGTTGGCAATCAGAATTTTGGAAAACATCTAGCCCTCCAGCACGGCGAAGGAAAATTCGGCGCGGACGCAAAGCCGGCCGTCCACCGTCCCCTGCCCTTCGGCGAAATAGAACGGGCCCTTCGAGCGCGTGATGCGGCACTCGGTCATAAAGGTGTCCCCCGGCCGGACGGGCGACTTGAAGCGCACCTTGTCGAGACCCGTGTAGAGGGGCGTGCAGCCCTCTTTCATCTTGTCGGCGAGCAGCACGCAGCACGACTGCGCGAGGATCTCGCAGAGGATGACGCCCGGCACCACAGGGTTGCCGGGAAAATGTCCGTTCAGAAAAAATTCGTCCCCGCGCACATGGTAGACCCCGTGCGCGGTGCCGTCCCTGTTCTCGGCCTCGTCGAGCAGCAGCATGTTGCCCCGGTGAGGCAGGATATTCATGAGTTCTTCTCTGTTCATGCGCTTGCCTCCTTCATCCGGAACAAAACGCGGCCGTAGTCCACGACCTGTCCGCTCGTGGCGCAGACCTCGGCAATGACGCCGTCCTGTTCGGCCGTGACCTCGTTCATGAGTTTCATGGCCTCGATGAGGCAGAGAACGTCGCCCCGGCGCACATGGCTGCCGACGCGGACATAGGGTGCGGCATTCTCCTCCGGCGAGGCATAAAACACGCCCACCATGGGAGACGGCACGTCGGTCAGTCCGTCCGCCGGTTTTGCACTCTCCGGCACAGGGGCAGACTGGGATGCGGCAAAGACGGGCACGGGCTGCCCTTCGCGCTCAAGGCGCAGGCTGCCGTCCTGCCGGACCTCGAGTCCGGTCAGCCCCAGCTCCTGCATCAGTCTGGCATATTCTCGGATGTTTTTGTCTTGCATCTTAAAAACCCTCATTTTTATGACCTGGTGGAGAAAATGGACGAAATCTGCGGCATGCGGCTGAATTCTCAGATCGCGATGCCGCCGTCCACGCGGATGACTTCTCCCGTGATGTAGCCCGCGCCGGGCCCGGCCAAAAACGCCGCCAGTTCAGCCACGTCCTCCGGCGTACCCATGTGTCCGAGCGGAATAGACGCCACAAAGGGATTCGATTCGTCGAACTGGGCGGTCATGTCCGTGCGGATGAAGCCCGGGGCGATCGCGTTGCAGGTGATGTTCTTTCCCGCGAGCTCGCGCGCGGCAGACTTGGTGAGACCAATGATCCCGGCCTTGGAGGCCGAGTAGTTGACCTGGCCCGCGTTGCCCATGAGCCCCGCGACGGACGAAATGTTGATGATTCGGCCGCCGTGCTGGCGGATGAAAACGGGTGAACAGTGGCGCAGGAAGTTGAAAGCGCCCTTGAGGTTCGTGGCGATCACGTCGTCGAAGTCCTGCTCCTTCATCATGGCGAGCAGGCCGTCGCGGTTGATGCCCGCGTTGTTCACGAGAATGTCGATCGTGCCGAATTCCTTCTTCATCTCGGCGACCGTCTGCTTGACGGCGGCGAAGTCGGCCGCGTCGCAGCGCCAGCATTCTGCCCGGCCGCCCAGCGCGCGGCACTCGTCCGCCGTCTTTTCGGCCGCCTGCTCGTTGCCCGCGTAGACGATGGCGACGCTCGCGCCGAGCGAGGCGAATTTTTTGGCGATGGCTGCGCCGATGCCGCGGCTGCCGCCCGTCACGATGGCTGTTTTTCCGGTCAGCATGAAAGGGCCTCCCTCGTTTTCTCCAGGCTGGCGGCGTCCTCCACGTGAAGGACCGTCAGCGCCGGATCGGTTTTTTGAATGAGTCCGCAGAGCGTGGAGCCCGGCCCCAGCTCGACGAACGTGTCGATACCCGCGTCCCGCAGATTTTCGACGAGCGCGCGCCAGCGCACGGGGCTCTCGATCTGCCGCTTCAGAAGCGCGCGGAAATCGCCCGCATAGGGCTCGGCCGTCGCGTCGGCATAGAGCGGAACCTCAGGCGCGGCAAATTCCACATTCTCCAGCGCCCGGCCGAAAGCCTCGGCCGCGTCTTTCATGTACGGCGAGTGGAACGCGCCCGAGACGCGCAGGGGGATCGAACGGCCGCCCGCGGCGCGGACGGCTTCATTCAGAAGCGCCAGCTGCGCGCGCGGACCGGCGGCGACCACCTGTCCGGGACAGTTGTAGTTGACGGGCCAGACGCCCTCCAGCCGCGCGCAGAGCGATTCCACGGTCTCGTCAGGCAGCTTCAGCACGGCGGCCATGCCGGCGTCGCAGCTCTGCGACGCCTCGTCCATGAGCCGGCCGCGCAGCTGCACGAGCCGGAAGCCCTCCTCGAGCGTGACGGCCCCGGAGGCGTAGAGCCCCGTGAGCTCTCCCAGGGAGAAGCCCGCGAGAGCGGACGGCCGGACGCCGCAGGCGCGCAGCGCCGCGTCCGCCGCCGCCTCGACGGCGTAGAGACAGGGCTGCGTGTTCACGGTGCGCGTCAAAACTTCGGCCGGGCCCTCGAAGCACTGGGCAAGCGTGCCGGGACGGAGCTTCTCCAGGCGGTCGAATACGCCGCGCGCGGCTTCGTTCTGTTCGTACAACTCCCGGCCCATGCCCGCGTACTGCGCGCCCTGGCCCGAGAACACGAAGGCTATTTTACCCATGCGGGGGCTCCCTTCAGAAGCGGCTCCGCCTCGGCGATGATCTCGCGGAGGATCTCGGCCGCAGGCTGCTCCTTTGTGACCATCGACGCGATCTGGCCCGCGAGGAAGCAGCCGTTCTGCACGTCGCCCTCGACCACGGCCAGGCGCAGCGCGCCCGCGCCCATGTTCTCCAAATCCTCGTCGGAGATCTGGGTGTACTCCGCCGCCATGTAGCGCCGCGTAAAGGGCGTCTTGAGGCTGCGGACGGGATGGCCCAGCCGCTTGCCCGTCACCGCGGTGGCGAGGTCGTTGGCCTTGAGCACCTTGTCCTTGTAGTTGCGGTGGATGGAGCACTCGGTCGCAGTCAGAAAGCGCGTGCCCATCTGCACGCCGCAGGCGCCCAGCATGAGACTCGCCGCGAAGCCGCGGCCATCGGCGATGCCGCCCGCCGCCAAAACAGGCAGGTCGGTCGCGTCGCAGACCTGCGGCACGAGCACCATTGTCGTGAGCTCGCCCACGTGGCCGCCGGATTCGCCGCCCTCGGCGATGAGCGCGGACGCGCCCACGCGCGTCATGAGCTTCGCCATGGCGACCGAGGCCACAACCGGGATCACCTTGACGCCGGCCTGCTGCCAGGATTCCATATACTTGGCGGGATTGCCCGCGCCGGTCGTGACGACCGCGACCTTTTCCTCGGCCGCGACCTTCGCCACGTCGTCCGCATACGGGCTCATGAGCATGATGTTGAGACCGAAGGGCTTGTTCGTGAGCGACCGCGCGATGCGCAGCTGGCCTCTCACATAGTCGGCCGGAGCGTTGCCCGCCGCGACGATGCCGAGTCCGCCGCCCTCGGAGACGGCCGCGGCCAGCTTCCCGTCCGCGACCCAAGCCATGCCGCCCTGGAAGATCGGATATTCGATCCCCAGGAGGCCGCAAAGCTTCGACTCAATCATTTGAGCTTCTCCTCAATGAACTTGACGAGCTCGCCGACCGTCTCGACCTTCTGGTCGAGCTCGATCTCCTGGCCCAGCTTGTCCTCCAGGTTCATGAGCAGCTCCACGGTGTCGAGAGAGTCGATGCCCGCCTCCTTGAAATTGGTATCCATCGTGATCTCCGATTTGTCGCAGTCGTTCCGGTCGGCGATCAGCTCCGCGATCGCGTCAAAAATCTGTTCCTGGTCCATTTTGAAAGCCTCCAAAAAAATATTTGGTTATCGGTGATAACTATTGGGGGAAAAAGAATACGGTTATCGATGATAACCATATGATTGAATGAATCATAACGCAGTTTTTTCCCGCTGTCAATCCTTTTCTTGTCAAAGAGAGACTCCGCGGCGGAATTGACTTTCCAGGCTTTAGCCGGTAAAATAGAAGCGCGGTTCCATTATCGGAAAGGAGGCCCGGCATGGGGAAGCATCCGAATCTGCGCGATCAGCTCATCCTGGCGGGCATCGACGAACTCAAGCAGTACGGCTTTCAGGCCTTCTCCGTTCGCCGCATCGCCACGCAGTGCGGCGTCTCCTGTGCCGCACCGTACAAGCATTTTGAAGACAAGCAGGGCTTTTTCCGGGCCATCATCGGCTATATCGAGGACCGCTGGTCTGAGCGGCAGCAGGCTGTTCTGGACCGGTGTGTGAACTGCACCACGCGGGAAAAGCTGCTCGCCGTCAGCATGGAGTACATCCGTTTTCTTGCGGAGAACTCGCAGTTCCGCGCGATCATCATGCTGCGGCATGAGGATTTTCATGAGAAATACGGCGCGTTCATGGGAAAGCTCAGCAAGACGACCTTCGAGCTTGTCTCCCGCTACTGCGCCGAGGTAAACATGTCCGACGAGGTGCGCGTGCGCAAAACCTTTGTCGTCCGTTCGATCATCTACGGCGCGGCTTTGATGTTCGACAACGGCGAGCTTCCCTACACGCTGGAGAACATTGAAATGGTCTCCTACTGCATCGACCGGGAATTCGACGTGTCTTAAGGAGGCATGGATATGCAGACCTGCTACAACTGCGGCAAACAGGTATCCGACGAAACCCTGATCTGTCCCGACTGCGGCGCACTTGTCAAACGCTATACCACCCCTGTGCGGCAGGAGGATCTCGATCTCGGTCCGGCAGCGCCGGAACTCCAGCCAAAAAGCGAAAGCTTCAGTCCCCCGCCCCGCCGCACGTCCGTCTGGCGCGACGAGATGGGACGCATCCGGTTTTCCGGTCTGCTCACCGCCTGGCTGATCGTGTGCGCCGTGCTCTCGGGCTACACGGCGCTCAGCTACGCGAGTCTCATGATCGTCTACCACAACCAGGCGATGTACGCCGACTTCTTCAACTCCCTTCCCGATTTTGCCGAGCTGAAATCCGTCTATGACGCGCTCATGGCTGACATCGGACAGTATTACGGCATCTATGTCGGCATGCTCATCGCCTGCTTTTTAAAGTGCGCTTCCTATATCTGGCTCACAGCCGGAAAGCGCAGGTGGGCGCTCTGGGCAATCGTCGCGTGCAACGGCGTGCTCATCGCGCTGATGCTGATTTTCGGCAATGCGGCCTTTGCCGTCGCCTGCGCTCTCGAGTCGGGCGCGACGGTGCTCTCAATCCGCAAGGGCCTGCCCCTTCTGCGGTAAGGACCAATAAAAAGCATCCCCTGCGTCCGCTTTCGGCGCAGGGGATGCTTTTTATTCTTCCTCCCAGTCGACGAGGTTGGCCTTTTTCAAAAGCTCGCGGTCGGCCAGCAGCGCGGCTGTCCCGCCGTCGGCAGCGACGGCGTGCGATTCGTCGAACAGAATGGCGCGCTTCGAGAGCTTCGCGGCCAGGCGCAGATCGTGCGTCGAGACGATCACGGTCTTGCCCGCGGCTTCGAGCTGCAGAAGGAACTGCGCGAGCGCGCGCTCGGTGCGCGGGTCGAGACTGTTCATCGGCTCGTCGAGCACCAGCACCTCGGGATTGAGGGCCAGGGCCGCCGCCACGGCGACCTTCTTTTTTTCGCCGCCGCTCAGATGGTAGGGCTGGCGATCGCGCAGCCCGCCGATTCCGAGCAGAGCCAGGCAGTCGTCCGCGCGGCGCGCGGTCTGTTCCTCGCCAAAGCCCATCTGACGCGGACCGAAGGCGACCTCGTCGAATACCGTGGGGCAGAACAGCTGCGCCTCGGAATCCTGAAACACGAAGCCGACTCGCTGGTGAAACTGTTTGGCGAAGGCGGTCCTCTTCATGACGGCCGGGGTAATCTCGAGGCCCTCGAAGCGGTATGTCCCCTCGGTTGGAAAGATAAGCCCGTTCAAAAGCCGCAGCAGCGTCGATTTTCCGCTGCCGTTCGGGCCGAGCAGACACACGGACTCACCGGCCGCGATGGAAAACGAGATGTCCCGCAGCGCGGGACTTGTGTCATAGGTATAGCTGACGCCGGAAAATTCGATCATAAAAACCTCTCAGGAAAGGAAAAAATACGCAAAGACGAGTCCGGCGTTGAGACCCCAGAACACGCCGTCACGCCAGGTCGGGCGCACGCGCGCGGTGCGGTATTCGCCCGTGAAGCCGCGGCACTCCATCGCGTAATAGAGTTCCTCGGACATGGCGCGGGATTTGAGGAAGAGCGTCCCGGCGGCACCCGCAAGGGAGCCGTACTTGCCCCGGTTGCGTCCGACCGAGCGCAGGCGCAGCGCATAGAGCATCTGCAGGGCGAATTCGCCCAAAAGGAAGATGTATTTCATCGTGATGTCGATGACGAAAATGAACAGATCCGGAAACAGGACCTGCCGCAGCGCGCCCGCAAGCCGGTCCCATCTGGTTGTGCGGGAGAGGATGTTCACGAGCGTGACGCAGATGAACGCCTTGGCCGGGATCATCGTGATGCTGTACCGGCTGCCCGCCAGCGCGGATGGCAGCAGAATCAGGTAAGCCAGCGCGGCCGCCGCGATCGCGCCCGTGAGGCAGCGGCGGATCTCTCCGCCCGGCAGCAGCGCCAGCAGCACCGCCGTGTACGCGAGCATCAGATAGACAAACGCGAACTGCCGCGCAAGCGAAACCAATACGACATACAAAACCGCCGCGGCCAGCTTGGAAACCGGCGAAACCCACAGAAGGTCGCGCTCGAGCGCGCTCTGGCTGCGGAATCGCGAGAGCAGGGTCACAAAGGACACGATGCTCCGGTCGAGAAAGCGGTCACGGTCCCTGGGCGGATCATAGGATTCCGGCTGGGTCAGCCACTGCGGGATGTCTGCCATAAATACTCCTCACGGGAAACAGGGAGGACGCCCCTGCGTCCTCCCCGGATTTTAATTCTGCGCTGTGCTCTTCTTTCTGCCGGAGATTAGCTTGAACACGATCACGAGGACCGCTGTGCCGAGAACCGCCGACAGAATATAGCCCAGCACCTCCGGCATGCCGGAGACGGAATAGTCGGGCAGCAGCGCGGTAAACCGGAAGCCGTCCGCCATGCCGCCTGGTGTATACCCTGCAAGGGCGGTGATTTCGTCCATGCCCCACTCGCCCCAGGCCGTGCCGCTCGCAAGCAGACCGAGCGGAGCCGCGCAGATGAGCGCCAGCAGGAGGCCCCAGATCCCCCTGGTCTTTTTCCCGGGCAGCGGTTCGGCGAGGTCGGGCGAGACCTTTTTGACAAAGGCCAGAATCAGGGCGGTGAACAGCACCTCGACAGGCCCCGCGACCAGCAGGTGCGGAATCACCATCGCGGGGATGGAGACCGACAGCGGATACGGGCAGTAGAGCGGCTGGCCTGCCGCGTCACGGAAGAGGATCGGCTGAATGCCGAATTCCGCTGCCGCGCACAGCGACGCCGCCACGATGCCGAAATAGGCGCCGGCGGCCGCGCCGATGGATTCGCCCAGCCGGGACTTTGCCCGCTCGCGGATGAATTTATAGAGATAGTAGCCCACAAACGGCAGAACGAACGCCATGTTGAAGCAGTTGGCGCCGAAGGAGAGAATGCCGCCGTCGCCGAAGAGCAGCGCCTGCAGCAGCAGCGCCACCGATACCGAGACGCAGGCCGCCGAGGGACCCATCAGAATGGCGATAAGCGTCCCGCCCACGGCGTGGCCGGTCGTCCCGCCGGGCAGGGGCACGTTGTACATCATCATGAGGAAGGTCAGCGCGGCGCCGATGCCGAGCTGCGGCAGTTTGGCCTTCGGCAGCTCTTTTTTGACCTTTTTGATGGCGAACGCCCACACGGGCACCATGGCTGCGGTCATGACCGCACAGGTGACGGGGCTCAGATAATTGTCCGGAATATGCATAAGGCGCCTCTTCCCTGATTGATGGTCCTATCGTATCAGAGGGTAAAACGCCGCGCAAGCCTCCCGGGGGGATATTATTTTTCAGATGGGGCAGACCTGCTCAGATCACGTAGTCTCCCCCGTCCTCGGGAGCCATAAGCTCCGCGATCGTGCGGCTGTCGAAAAAATCCGCGATCACGCGGTCGAGCTCCCGCCACATGGGCAGCGTGCGGCAGCGCTCGGCGCGGGGGCAGGCCGCCGCGTCCGGCTCCAGACACGCGACCGGGGCCAGCGACCCCTCGGTGAGGCGCAGGATCTCCCCCAGCGGATAGTCGGCCGGCTCGCGGCGCAGGCGGTAGCCGCCGCCCTTGCCCGACGCGCCCTCGACCAGCCCGCCTTTCGTGAGCAGGGCCATGATGCTCTCCAGATATTTCTGCGAAATCTCCTGCCGCTCGGCGATCTGGCTGAGCGGCACCCAGTCGCCGCTCCGGTGTTCGGCCAGATCGGTCATCACGCGCAGGGCATAGCGCCCGCGGGTCGAAATCATCATCGCTTTATCCTCCTGACACGATCATTCCGCCGCCCAGCACCGTGTCGCCGTCGTAGAGGACGACGGACTGGCCGGGCGTGACAGCGCGCTGCGGCTCGTCGAACACGACCGTCACGCGCGCTCCCGGCGTCACGGTGCAGGCAGCCTCCGGGTGGCGGTAGCGGATCTTTGCCCTCGCGCGAAATGATGCGGACGGCGTTCTTCCCGAGATCCAGTGGAAGTCCTCCGCCTCGAGCGTCCGGCTGAGAAGCTCATCCGCACCGCCCACCACAACGGCGTTTTCCTCCGGGCGCAGGCCCGTCACATAGAGCCGCCCGCCCGACGGCAGCCCAAGTCCCCGCCGCTGGCCCACCGTGTAGCGGATGAGCCCCCGGTGCTCTCCCAAAACGGTGCCATCCGCGCGCACAAAGGGGCCGGGCGGGAAGGTTTTGCCGAGACAGCGCTCGACCGCGGCGGCATAGTCGCCGTCCGGCGCAAAGCAGATGTCCTGGCTGTCGCGCTTGCGCGCGGTGACCAGACCGAACCGCTCCGCGAGCGCGCGCGTCTCGGTCTTGCGCAGAGCCCCAAGCGGAAAGCGCGTGTGCGCCAGCTCGTCCTGCGTGAGCCGGTAGAGCACGTAGCTCTGGTCCTTTGTTTCGTCGAGCGCCTTTTTGAGCACCCAGCCGTCCGCCGTTTTTTCGACGCGGGCATAGTGCCCCGTCGCGACGGCGTCGCAGCCCAGCACCCGCGCCCGCTCGTACAGGCGGCCGAACTTCATGTAGCGGTTGCAGTCGATGCAGGGATTGGGCGTCCGCCCGCAGGCATAGCAGCGCGCGAAGCGGCCCAGGACCTCCTCGCGGAAACAGTCGGTGAAGTTGAACACATAGAACGGCATGCCGAGCCGGCAGGCCACGGCGCGCGCGTCCTCCGCGTCGGAGGCGGAGCAGCAGGAGGATTCGCGCGAGAGCCCCGCGTCCTCGTTCTCAAAGAGGCGCAGCATGACGCCCAGGCACGTGTTCCCCTCCTGCTTCAAAAGAGCGGCGGCGACGCTCGAGTCGACGCCGCCGCTCATGGCGATCAGGATTTTTCCCATTTACTCGGCAAAAAGGGCCGTGGACAGATAGCGGTCGCCGGTGTCGGGCAGTAGGGCCACGATGGTCTTGCCCGCGTTCTCCGGGCGTCTGGCCAACTCGACGGCAGCCCAGACGGCGGCGCCGGAGGAGATGCCCACGAGCACACCCTCGCTGCGGCCGACCTTGCGGCCGAGCTCAAACGCGTCCTCGTTCGTGACGCGGATGACCTCGTCGTAGGCCTTGGTGTCGAGCACGTCGGGCACGAAGCCCGCGCCGATGCCCTGGATCTTGTGCGGGCCGGAGGCGCCGCCGGAGAGCACGGGGGAGGAATCCGGCTCGACCGCCGCGACCTTCACC
>Ga0163159_1003070_pt1 | contig 12974 bp, 10 predicted proteins | sample BioMet9_FD_108702 | JGI IMG/M metagenome (GOLD analysis project Ga0163159, IMG submission 108702) | Microbial communities from bioreactor (seeded with sewage sludge) at Lawrence Berkeley National Lab, California, USA - Biofuel... | ecosystem: Engineered > Bioreactor > Anaerobic > Unclassified ... | reverse complement strand
TTTAGTCGATTTTTTAATTATGGCGCTTACGTTTGCAGTTATATCTTTTGCAATAGCATCAACTTGTTTTTTTGTAGGAGCCTCGCAGTATAAACGTATAATTGGCTCTGTGTTAGATTTTCTAAGCTGCGCCCAACTGCGCGTTTCATCCATGTTGATCTTAACTCCGTCTATTGTTGAGATATCATATTTTGAGTACAATGCTGCAATTTTCTTTAACACCGCATCAGCCACTTTTGGCTCTGAGATTTCTATTCTGTTCTTGGAAATAAAATACTGAGGATATGTTGCGCGCAACTGCGTCATCTTAATTTTCTTATGTGCAAGATTGCTTAAGAATAATGCCACACCCATATAAGCATCTCTGCCGCAATGCAGTGCCGGGAAAATGACTCCCCCGTTTCCTTCTCCTCCGATAACGGCTCCAACCTTATGCATCATTGTAGTTACGTTAACCTCTCCAACGGCTGCGGGATAATATTTCTCTCCGCAGACTTCCGTAATATCTCTTAATGCCCTAGTAGATGACATGTTTGAGACGGTAGGGCCTTTCTTCTTTTCCAGCACGTAAGCTGCGCAAGAGACCAAAGTGTACTCCTCTCCAAACGGAGTTCCGTCTTCACACATAAATGCAAGACGGTCAACATCAGGGTCTACGGAAATTCCAAGGTTTGCTTTTTCCTTAACTACCATAGCCGAAAGCTGTGTGAGATTTTTTGGAAGCGGCTCAGGGTTATGCGCAAAATTTCCCGTTGGGTTGCAGTTTAACTCTATACATTTGACTCCCAGCTTTTTAAGAAGCTTTGGCATTGTAACCCCGCCAACAGAATTTATGGCGTCCAGGACAACTTTAAATTTTGCCTTTTTAATTGCCGCAACGTCAACAAATGAATTTTTAAGCACCGCATCAATGTGAGCATCAGTAAAATCTTTATTTTCCACGGTCCCGATAGAATCTACTTCCGCAAAATTAAAGCGCTCTTTATCAGCGGTCTCTACAACTGCAGCACCTTCTGCGGCGGTGAGAAATTCACCCTTGTTATTTAGGAGTTTTAGAGCATTCCACTGCTTTGGATTGTGAGAAGCGGTGAGGATTATTCCTCCGTCCGCTCTCCCCAAAATTACCGCCATCTCCGTGGTAGGGGTGGAGGCCAGTCCTGCATTGATGACATCTATACCACAGGAAATCAGCGTACCGCAGACTATTTGCTGTACCATGGAACCGCTCAGTCTGGCATCTCTTCCTACAACAACCTTAAGCCTTTTTTTCTTTGGAAATTTTTTTCTTAGCTCCGCGCAATAGGCTGCAGAAAATTTTACAATATCAACCGGAGTAAGAGAATCTCCAACTTTTCCTCCTATAGTCCCCCTAATACCTGATATTGATTTAATTAATGTCATTTATTCTACTCCTTTTCTTTAATGAAAAATCATTTCGTCACACTGGCGGAATGGTTTAAAATATTTTTACCTATGTTTAAACCGCCGGAGGCAGGCACAAGAAAGTTGCTGCAAATGAAAGAATTGCATACAACTCCGGGAATACGGCAAGAATCATTGTTTTTCCAAAAACATCTTGTCCGTTGCTCATCTCATTAACGCCGTTTGAGCAAATGGCAGCCTGTCTGATTGCAGACAGATAACCGACAAGTCCAAGACCAAGTCCCGCAGCTAAAACCGCACCGCCCATGTTTATTGTGAAGTTTGCCATAAGAGGGCCGGAATAGGCCTTAATCCTGTTGTACATTAAGAAGAACCCGGCAAAACCATAAAGACCCTGTGTTGCAGGAAGAGCGGACAAAATCATTGCCTTTCCAAACATATCCGGATTTTTCTTTAGGCCGGCAATTGTGCAGTTACCTGCCATTACTACACCTACAGCGCTTCCCATACCGGAACCTGCAAGCATAATGCCAAGTCCCACGTAAGCTAAAATTAATGCTAGATTTACCATAATTTATTGTTATTTATTTAATTAATTATATTCTTTTTTTTCCCGACAGATAAACTGTCGCGATGCTATTTTGTAATTTTTGCAAGAGGTTTATAATCTCTTCCGCCCCCTTCAAATCCGACATTTTTATAAAATTCCACAAATGTCAAACGCATTGGATGAACAAATGCCCCAAGGCAACAAATCAGCAATACAAATGTGTGACATGCAATTAAGAAAATTGCCGCAATTACAGGTCCTGCATAAGGTACCGTACCTATCTGTGCACCAACTGAATTCACAACAAAACCAAGGCAGCCTCCGGATGTTCCGAGTCCAAAGAGACGGATATAGGAAAGAGTGTCCCCAAATACTCCCGTAATATCATAGAACGCATACAGGCCGGAACCGAATCTTGCAAGGGGGTTCTTGCTGTTTGAGGTGAAGAAAAATATGAGAACAGCTCCCGTAACACCAATCCACTTGAACCATGACGGTACTCCAAAGTGGGAAACGGAATTTGCATAAGCAATTGCGCACCAGATTATTAGAAGAATCCATCCTATTATGGGCAAGGCAGGTACAATTCCTTTTTCCTTTATGGTGAAAATTGCGTTCAATATTCTTGCAAACACAATTTGAACCAGGCCAAAGATGATTGCAAACCAAAACATCTGCATGTCGTTAAAAAGGAAGTTGCCGTAGGCTGTTCCTTTTATAAAGGAGAAATCCTTCATGCTTAAGCCAAAGACTACGCCGTTTACCGCCGGCATTATGATTGAGCCGATTCCAAGGCAAATAACAAGTTTGCCAATGGACTTAATCATGCCTTTTGTTTTTAACGTTACAAATATTCCGGTAAGTAAGATTACAAGACCGTATCCCATATCGCCAAGGCAGAATCCAAAGAACAGCATGTAAAAAATTGCAAAGTACGGGGTCAGGTCATGTTCTCCGTAATTTGGCGGCATGTACATTCCGCTGATTGGCTCAAACAATCTGTTAAACCAATTGTTTTTAAGAGAGATAGGAGGGTTGTCTTCAACTTTTGCCATAGCTTTCAGGTAGTAAACGCCTTCTGAATTATTGTTAAAATACTCCTCCAGCTTGTTGTCATCTTCAGTAGGGGCAAAACCTTCAAAGACATATAGTGTATCTTCCGCCGCCTTCTTTGAACTCTCTCCCGCCAGATATAAATCCGCTCTCTCTTCCAAAGCTTTCTGAGCTCTCTCCAATACAGGTATAGTTGAAGTTAAATCTATAAGGATTTTTTTATTTCTCTCTATCTCTTTATTTAATCTTTCAACTTCTTCTCTTGCAAGGTTGACGGAATTCTCAGGGAATTTTGCCTCCGGCGTGGAAAGTTTTATTTCCTCGCCCCTGGCGGACAGCAGCATGAAGTATATTTTTCCCCGGTCATTGTTAAGTACTTGCATCGGGTACTGCTCTCCAAGAGAAGCGTCAAATTTTTTCTCTGAAACGGAGTAGAAATGAGGTGTGTATCCAAGCTCTTTAATTTTATTAAGGTTTTCCGGATTAAATTCTCCCCAGGGAGCCGCTTCCATTACTTGCCCCTTTGCAGTTGCAAGCTCTGCAGTCAGTTTCCTTTTCTCCTCAAATGCATTTGTGTCATACTCTATAACAGCCTCATCCTCAGATCCATTTGGCTGCATAATATTAGAAAGAGTATCAATTTTTATACTCTCTTTCTCCGCATCTTTTTTGACTGCCTTAAGATCTCTGATTAACGCTTTGCACCTTGCAATCTTTTCAAAAAGATCTCTGGACTCTTCATCCACAGGGCGACTCTTGCGTGTAATATCCATTACTCCAAGCTCTTGCAGACCATTAAGGAATCCTTCAACGTCTTTGTGGAAAATCACAAAGGAATATTTTGTCATCTTCTTAATCATCTCTCGCTGTCATCTATCTCTGATGCCTCCATGTAATTACGCTCAACTTTATCCCCCAAATCCTTAAGCTGCTCATCTTCCTCCTCAAGCACATGTCTCTCTTTTACAATCTTCTGAGAAGCCTTGGACAAGTTTTCCTCATCCTCCATGTATCTCTTTATTTTTCTGATAGCTTCCTGGTATCCGGGTATTTGTACCTTCTCATACAAATTTACCTTCTGCGTAGTTTTTTTACGCGAATAGTCCAGCAGCCTCATTTTCTCCTTGTATATCTCAGACTCAATGCCAATCTGTGCAAGATTCTGCAGAATGCCCACGCCGTCAGAATACCAAAGGGGCTTCTTGAACAAATCAAACTCTTTGACATCATACTCAACTTTTTCCAGCCCGGGTGTCTTGATTCCCGCAACTTTCTCTGTTTTAAGTTTTACGTCCTTAACAGATATAAGTCCCGGTTCAAATTCATTCCACAGTGCGGCAAGATAATCGTATGACTTAAGGGCTTTGTCAAGCTCATCCAGTAACTTCCGGCTCTTAACTTTCGCATTCTTCACCTCCACACGCAGTGCGCTCTCTTTGTTCTTAAGAGTAGGGAGCGCGTTGGTTCTAACCTTCAACTGTTTGTTCAGGTTGTTAAGCGCCGTCTTGTTATATTGAAACTTAATTGCCATAATTAGCTGTTATGCAGACAGATTCGCGACAGGCTAAGCCTTGTCCCAATATTTGTCTACAAGTTTCTGTTTAATTCCAAGCTCTTCAGGCTTGAAGTATTTCTTAAACAATTTCCATCCCGTATCCAGCATCTCGTCTATCTTGATGTTAACGTCAATGGAAAGAAGTTTGGTTGAATATTCTTTAGCATAATCCAGACAGCGCATATCATAATCGCTCAAGTCAAAACCGTTCTCCAGTTTTGTCTTTGCATTAGCAGCATCTGCATAAAGTCTTACTCCTGTGTTCATTACCTGGGCATGATCCTCTCTTGTCTTCTTGCCTATCACTAACTGTTTCAGACGGGAAAGCGAGCGGAACGGGTCAACTATAATTTTCCCCGTATCGGTATCCGTTCTCAGAAACAGCTGACCTTCTGTAATATATCCCGTATTATCCGGGATAGCGTGAGTAATATCTCCTTCATTCAAAGTAGTTACTGCAATAATTGTAATTGAGCCTCCGTCTGGAAGCTGCACGGCCTTCTCATAAATTTTTGCAAGGTCAGAATACAAAGAGCCGGGCATAGAATCCTTGGAAGGAATCTGATCCATACGGTTGCTGACTATGGAAAGGGCATCTGCATATAATGTCATATCTGTAAGCAACACAAGCACTTTCTGATTCTTGTCCACTGCAAAATATTCCGCTGCCGTAAGCGCCATATCGGGAATTAGAAGTCTCTCAACTGGCGGTTCCTCTGTTGTATTTACAAAACTGATGATTTTGTTTAGAGCGCCTTCATCTTCAAATTTCTGTTTGAAATATAGGTAATCATCATTAGAAAGCCCCATTCCGCCAAGGATGATTTTGTCAACGTCGGCTCTTAATGCAACATCCGCCATTACCTGATTATAAGGCTGATCCGGGTCCGCAAAGAACGGAATCTTCTGTCCAGATACAAGTGTATTGTTAAGGTCAATTCCCGCAATACCCGTCGGGATTAATTGAGAAGGCTGCTTTCTTTTATACGGATTAACGCTTGGTCCTCCGATGTGTCTTCTTTCTCCCTCAACTTTTGGACCGCCGTCAATAGGGTCACCGTATGCGTTAAAAAATCTTCCGCTTAATTCCTCGCTTACATTTAGCGCAGGAGGTTCACCAAAAAATTCAACTTCTGCGTTTGTCGGAATACCTTCCGTTCCTGCAAATACCTGAAGGGTAACTAAATCCTTCTTTATCTTTACAACCTGGGCGAGACGTCCCGCAACTTTTGCAAGCTCATCATTGGCAATACCGTTTGCCTTAAGAGAAACGGTCGCCTTTGTAATTGCCTCAAGCTTAGTGTATACTTTTTGAAAAGCTTTATTTGCCATTTTCTTCCAAAGTTTTATCCAGCTGCTTCAGATACTTGTTGAAATCCTCGCTCTTAAATGCGGCGTAGTTCATCTGACGCATAATGTTGATTAAGTTCTTAAAGTATTCTACGCACTGCTCAAACCTGTCAAACTCAAATTGTTTATCGCAGATTTCCAGCACTTTGTTCAGCATGAATTCTTGCCTTTCCAATGAGGACTGGCAGTCAACAGCATCAAATGCATCCTGCTGAAGAATAATAAAGTCCAGAAGCTCGCTCTTCCAATATCTTGTGTGGTATTCCATTGGAACGCCGTCATCTCCCAAGATGTTGATTTGGTCGTGAGCCTCTTTACCTCTTAGTATTATGTTCTTTGCTTTGTATACGTTCTTAACCCAATCCGGGCTTATTCTTTTTGAGAAATACTCTTCAATCTCCGGATATTCCAGATACTTTGAGTATGAATCAATTGGATCAATGGAAGGATATCTCTTTCCGTCCGCTCTTGCCTGGCTTAACGCATAAAAACATCTTGCGCATTTCTTTGTGGATTCCGTAACGGGTTCCTTTAAGTTACCTCCCGCAGGAGATACGGTTCCAATAAATGTAACAGAACCCGTGTTGCCGTTGTTAAGTACAACAATTCCGGCGCGCGAATAGAAATTAGATATAATAGAGGACAAATCAACAGGGAACGCATCTGCTCCCGGAAGCTCCTCCATTCTATTTGACATCTCTCTCAAAGCTTGCGCCCATCTGGATGTTGAGTCTGCCAACAGCAAGACTTTCAGCCCCATGGCACGGTAATACTCTCCGATTGTCATTGCGGTATAAACGGAAGCCTCTCTGGCTGCAACGGGCATATTGGAAGTATTGCAAATTATAATTGTTCTTTCAATTAATTTTCTTCCTGTTCTAGTATCCACAAGTTCAGGGAACTCTGCAAATATTTCAACAACCTCATTTGCACGCTCGCCGCATGCTGCCATGATAATAATATCTGCCTCCGCCTGTTTTGCAATCGCATGTTGAATGACAGTCTTACCGCACCCAAAAGGTCCCGGAATAAATCCCGTACCTCCTTCGGCAATAGGGTTTAACGTATCTATTGCGCGCACTCCGGTCTCCATTATTTTATATGGACGCGGTTTCTCTTTATATCCGTCTATGGCAACCTTAACCGGCCACTTTTGTGTCATGTCAACGTTGACCTCTTCACCTTTTTCATTGGTTAGAACAGCCATAGTATCGTGAATTTTATAGTTGCCCGGCGCCGCTACGCTCTTTACAGTGTATTCTCCTTTAAATGAGAACGGTACCATGATTTTATGAGGCATCCAACCCTCCTTGACTTCACCCAGCCAGTCAGCTGCAGCTACTCTATCTCCCGGTTGTGCTATTGGTTTAAATTCCCAAATTTTTTCTGAGTCAAGAGGAGATGTGTACTCTCCTCTCTTAAGGAAGACATCCTTCATAGTAGCAAGGTTGTCCTGAAGTCCGTCATAATTGCTTGACAACAAACCCGGTCCAAGCGTGACTTCCAGCATGCGCCCTTCAAATTCTACGGGATCTCCAACTTTAAGTCCTCTAGTACTCTCATATACCTGAGTGGAAGCGGTGTTGCCATTGACCTTGATCACCTCGGCCATCAGCTTGACTCCATCCAAGTCAATGAAGCACAGCTCATTTTGAGCAACCGGACCATCCACTTCTACGGATACCAGGTTGGATACAATCCCTGTGACTTTACCTTTTGTTTTCATCTATTGTTGTTATAATTTTTTATCCCGACAGTTTACACAACCTTATTTGTTGTGCCTGCGTTAAACTCAACACCCTTAAAGGTGCCGCGCACCTCATCAACAAGTTTCTTAAACAGAGCCTTGCCTGTTTCCCTGTCCAGCTTGTTCCATCTCTCCACAAGTTTTCCTTTTGCAAGAAAAGCCAGTATTACATCAATATCAAAGAAATCAAAAGAGGTGAATTCATTAATCTTGCCCCATTTGAATTCATCCAGTTTTCTCTCTTTTTCCAGAATATCAGAGGTGTGAAAGATTGCATCAATATTCTGAGTATCAGAATTATCCAATGTCACAGCAACGCCTTCCTTCCCATTGAATCCGATTTCTTGGTCAGACGGCAGAACAACAGAATACTTTTTGATAAGTTCTTTGTTTTCCGTCTCATCTCCATTGAAAAGTTTGCCGGCAAGAAAAGTCACTTTTGCATTCCGTATAATGCGGTCTAATCTAAAGTAACGTTTAATAAACATGCTGCGGCTTTCTTGAACTTTAATATAGAAATCCACTGTAAGGGACTCCTCATCAAAGCCTTCCTCTAAAAACTCTATAAGTTTCTTGTCTTCAGGAGAACATTGCTTCCAGATTTCCTCTCTCACGGCGGCGTAATTGAACATATTATTTTCTCCGCCCGGTGCAAGTTCTGGCAATCCTCCGATTATGTAATAGTAATTATTCACCAAACAGGAGTTTTTTGGTCTTTGGTCTCAAAAATTCTGAAATCATATTTTCAAAAGATTTATCAGTGAAGCTGATGTAATATCCGCTCCCCTTTGGACCAACTTTAAAACCGTTCTCAATGTTCTTGTCATAAGAAATATTGATCCCTTCATTACAGTATTTTGCAAGCTCGCCACTTACAAAAGCATCCATCTCTTGCTTTTTGCTATCAGGTAGAATTAAATCCAGTGAAGTATGCTTTCCTGAAGCGGGATTAAAAGCCGCAACTGCCGTTTTTATAATTGATTGTAGAAACTCCTTTTCGCTCAGGCCTTTGGCAATGGGTTCCGCAATGCTTTTGGCAGTTATGGCCTGTTCAATTTTTTGACGTACGGTTGCAAGCGTCTGGACGGAAGCCATTTTAATATCTCCGTCCGCTTTCATTTTCAAGTTCTCACACTCTTTGCGAGTTTTAAGCATAAGAGCATCAGCTTCCTCACGCGCCTCGGCAACAATCTTTGCCGCCTCTTGTCTGGCCTTGGCAAGCATCTCATCTGCATCTTGTTTACCCTTGGACAAACCTTCCTTGTACAATTTGTCCGTTAATTCCTGCAATTTGTCTTGCATCTTTATATCGTTTTAAATTTCTCTATTTCAAATAATTACTGTGGAAATAAATAATCTTATCCTAAGAAGCTAAGCAGAATACCTGCCGCAACGGCGCTGCCTATAACTCCTGCGACGTTTGGTCCCATTGCATGCATAAGCAAGTAGTTGGTAGGGTCATACTGTTGTCCGACCGTCTGAGAAACACGTGCAGAATCCGGTACTGCAGATACGCCTGCGTTTCCTATAAGAGGATTTAATTTGTTGCCTTCCTTTAGGAACAGGTTAATAACCTTGCAGAAAATAACGCCGCCGAATGTTGCAAAAATAAATGACATTGCTCCAAGCGCAAATATCATTACTGACTTCATTTGCAGGAATTTATCCGCCTGAGTAGAGCAACCTACAGTTAAGCCGATAAGGATGACAACTATATCATTTAGAGGACCTCTTGCCGTCTCTGCAAGTCTTCTTGTAACTCCGCTCTCTTTAAGCAGGTTTCCAAAGAATAACATTCCCAACAATGGAATACCTGACGGAACTAAAAATGCGGTCAATAAGAAACCAATAATAGGAAACATGATTTTTTCTTGCTGCTGAACAGGTCTCGGAGGTCTCATCTTTATTAGTCTCTCTTTGTGAGTTGTAAGAGCCTTCATGATAGGAGGCTGAATTACAGGCACCAAAGCCATGTAAGAATATGCCGAAACGGAAATTGCTCCAACTAAATCAGGGGCAAGTTTTCCAGACAGGAATATTGCGGTAGGACCGTCTGCGCCTCCGATGATTCCAATGGCTCCCGCCTCTGCAGGAGTGAATCCAAGAAGCAATGCCCCAATGTATGCCGTAAAAATTCCTAATTGAGCTGCAGCTCCAACCAACAATAATTTTGGATTAGATATCAGTGCTGAGAAATCTGTCATTGCGCCGATTCCCAAAAATATCAACGGAGGATAGAATCCTTTCTTAACACCCAGATATAGAATGTTTAAGACAGATCCATCCTCATAGATTCCAACCTGCATTCCGGGGAACAAAGGAATATTCCCCACTATCATTCCAAATCCGATAGGGATCAGAAGCAGCGGCTCCCAATTCTTCTTGATTGCCAGATAGATAAAAATCAATCCGACCGCTATCATGATCAGGTGTCCCCATGTGCAGTTGGCAAAACCTGTGTATTGGGCGAATATTTTTAAGTTGGCAACGATGTTTGATTCTAAAATCATAATCTTCAATGTATTATCCGATTATTGCAATAGTGTCTCCCTCCAGCACAGAATCACTCTTGTTGACTTTTAGTTCTTTAATTGTACCATCGCAAGTTGCTTCAATCACATTCTCCATCTTCATGGCCTCAAGAACAACAATCTTCTGCCCCTTCTTTACAGCCTGCCCCTCTTTAACTGCAACTTCCAGAATTACACCCGGTAGAGGAGTTGTAACCTTTGTGCCTCCGGCTACGCTCTCAACTGCCGGTTTATCAATAACAACATTTGCCCTTCCCGGAGTTGTCTTGCGCGCAAACTTAACGGGAGCGGCGGCCTTCTTAACAGGCTTGTCAAACTCAACCTTAAAAGATGTTCCGTTAACTTCCACATTAGCAGCATTCTCTTCACTATCCTCAATAGAGATAGCGTAGTCGGTGCCGTTAATCTTTAATTTATATTCTTTCATAAAAATCTATTTTTTCTCTAATTAAATTTTAAAATTCCCGACAGTTATTTTCTTCTTACCTGAGGGGTTTCTCTTAATAAGTAAACTTTCTCTCCCCATGGAGAATATTTTCTTGATCCGTTCTCTATAGTGATAATATTGCTCTCATCATCATGAATTTCTGCTTCTTGCATATACAGATGGCATGCCATTGAAATAGCAGCAATAACTTCTGCGCTGGGCATATCGGCATCAACAGCAGACTTGATTTTAGTTTTGCCGGCAGCAACTCCTTTTGCGGCAGCCTCTTTCTTCTTTGTATTTCTTATAGAGTTTTTTCCAACTTGTTTAAAGCTCAAGTAAAGAACAATCAATCCAAGAAATACCACTGACATAGCCGTAACGGCAAGAATCCAACCGATAGGGTCCATCTTACCCATTTTTTGAGATTTTGATACAACCGGATCCGTAGAGTTTGTTTGTCCGGGAGTAGGGTACTTCAAAATTGCAAAACCTCCATTTGAGGGGATCTTGTTGTCAACAGATGTTTTTCTGAACGATCTTTGGTTCCATGCGTAAGGAAGATGTTTTCCCTCTCCGTCTGCAATTCTTCCATAGGACTTATCTGCAGGTATTTGCGGGATTTGTATATAATCTACAAGTTGTTTTCCGTCGGGCGCATAGATGTACAATGTTTTCACATTGTCCAGAGTAAAATCCATGTGGAATGGACCTTTTGTTGTATCACCGTCTGCATACAATAGGAAGAAATGTCTGTATGGAATTTGTGTGGCGGTGTTTCCCTTGGGTATCATGAAAGTGTGAAGCGGTTTAACTCCGTTTTCCTTTATCGGCTGATCAGTGATAAAGAAACCGGATACGTCAACCATTCCATATGCGGTATTGAATAATTCTATCCACCCGCAGTGGTTACCCTCCTCATTTGTGATGCCGGATTGATCATTAGTCTGTATCTCATTGATTCTTATATCAATGGCACTCTGGGCAAATAAACTCGGCGATATTAGCAGCGCGCAGGCCAGTATTAATAATTTGAAATAACTTTTCATCACATCAAACAATTATAGAGGCAGGTTATCGTGCTTTTTAGCCGGATTTGTAACTCTCTTTGTAGCAAGTTGTTGTAAGGCCCTAATGATTCTGAACCTTGTATTGCGCGGCTCAATTACATCATCTATATATCCGTATTTCGCTGCATTGTAAGGGTTTGCAAATGCATCTCTGTATTCCTTCTCTTTTTGCGCTGCAAAAGCCTTTGGATCTTTCTCTTCTTTTAGCTCTTTGCCGCAAAGAATTTCAATAGCGCCGCTAGGACCCATAACCGCAATTTCTGCAGAAGGCCATGCATAGTTGATGTCACCTCTTAAATGCTTGCTGCTCATGACGCAATAAGCTCCGCCGTATGCCTTCCTTAGAACAACGGTGATCTTTGGTACGGTTGCTTCTCCATAAGCATAAAGAAGTTTTGCCCCGTGCAGAATAATTCCGTTGTACTCTTGCTGAGTTCCCGGAAGGAATCCCGGAACATCTTCCAATGTGACCAATGGAATATTGAATGCATCACAGAAGCGGACAAATCTTGCAGCTTTTCTGCTTGAGTTTGAATCCAATACACCTGCAAGAACCGCCGGCTGGTTGGCAACAATTCCAACGGCTACACCGTCAAATCTTGCAAAACCGGTGATTATATTTCTTGCATAATCCTTGTGAACCTCTAGGAATTTTCTGTCATCAACTATGGACGCAATAACTGCATACATGTCATATGGCTTGTTGGGGTTGTCCGGGATTATTTCATCTAGAACATCATCCTTTCTATCGATGGGGTCATCTGTCGGGACCTCTGGAGTGGTCTCAAGATTGTTCTGAGGCAAATATGACAGCAATTCTCTGATTGTTTCAATGCCCTCATCTTCAGTCTCTACGGCAAATTGAGCAACACCGCTCTTGCTTGCGTGAACGCTTGAGCCGCCAAGCTGTTCTTGAGTAACATCCTCACCCAGAACTGATTTAACTACTTTAGGTCCTGTCAGGAACATATAACTTCCTTTAACCATTACGTTGAAATCCGTTAGTGCAGGAGAATAAACGGCACCGCCCGCGCACGGACCAAATATTGCAGATATTTGCGGAACAACGCCGCTGGCCAAAATATTTCTCTGGAAAATTTCCGTATATCCCGCAAGAGCGTTGACACCCTCCTGTATACGTGCACCGCCGGAGTCATTGATTCCAATTACAGGGGCCCCGACTTTCATTGCCATGTCCATTACTTTGCAGATTTTTTGTGCAAAAGTCTCTGACAGCGAACCTCCAAAGACCGTAAAGTCCTGTGCAAAAACATAAACCAGACGTCCTCCTATTGTACCATAACCCGT
>Ga0163159_1003066_pt1 | contig 12986 bp, 9 predicted proteins | sample BioMet9_FD_108702 | JGI IMG/M metagenome (GOLD analysis project Ga0163159, IMG submission 108702) | Microbial communities from bioreactor (seeded with sewage sludge) at Lawrence Berkeley National Lab, California, USA - Biofuel... | ecosystem: Engineered > Bioreactor > Anaerobic > Unclassified ... | reverse complement strand
GTATCTATAAAAATTTTCGGGGAAATTTTACCCATATCCGGGAAAATTTTCATCACTGCAAGCTCTGCTTCATACCACTGCTTCGGATCGTCGACAAAAAGCACGTTGGCTCCGCACCCTCCAGTGCCGTCGTCGAACACGACCCTCACGACCGGCGTTCCTTCCCGGGAACCGGCCTGCACGCCCCGCACGTACCTGTTCCAGCCGATCGATTCGATATTCTTGTACCAGGCCAGGATCCTCTCCACCGGCAGGCTCGAAACATAGATATTGCCGCGGCTGGCGGTGAAATCTATCGGCGTGGTGCGGTTCTTGCCCCAGGTCAGCAGCGGCCTCGCGTCGCAGACGCCCGTGGCTATGTACCTGTTGTCAGGCAGCGTGGCAAGCCACGCGCGGCCGTCCGGCGCCACATACCAGTATTTTTCGTTCCATAACATCTTCAGCGCCGGAGCCAGAGGCTCCGCGTTAAATCTGAATTTTCCCCAGCCCCGCAGCGAGATCTTCGCCTTCACAGGATAATAGGCCTCTATCAGCGAAACGTAGCTCGCCGAACGTGCCCAAAACAGGGGCCAGAACTTCTCCTCCTCAGGCTTCAGCGCATCCCAGAGCGCCTGTTCCGGAATCAGCCCCGGCGCGCTGAGTTCTATGTTCTGAAGGCGAAAAGATGCGTATCTGCCCTCCAAAGCCAGGAGGAACCCGCAAACCAGCGCGCATAGCGCCAGCAGGAGCTTTACGCGTCTTTTAGTCTTCCTCGAAACTGCCAATGAAACGAATCTCATATTCCAGACTTACCCCGTATCGTTCCTCAACACGGCGTCTGCAAAGCTCGCAGAGCTTGTAAATATCGGAGGCCGAGGCCCCGCCGTCGTTTTCGATAAAATTCGCGTGGCTTTGCGAAACAGCCGCGCCGCCGACCCTCAGACCCTTGCAGCCGGCTTCATCCAGCATCTTTCCGGCCGCCGCGCCGGGCGGATTTTTAAACACGCAGCCGGCCGTCCTGCGGCCGAGCGGCTGTCCTTTTTTCAGCGAGGCGAAATGGCGGATGCGCTCCACCATCTGTTCCCGCGGCGATTCCCTGAGCTCGAGCGTGCAGGAAAGCGCCAGCAGCGTTTTGTCCGCGTCCAGCGGACAGCTGCGGTAAAGCCAGTTCAGCTCGTCTCTGCCGTAAGTCCTCTCGCTGCCGTCGCGCTCAAGCGTCTCCACCGAGGTCACGATAGCGCCGAGGCTCTCTCCGTCTGCTCCGGCGCTGCCCCAAAGCGCGCCTCCGATAGTGCCGGGGATGCCGGTCAAAAACTCGAGGCCGCCAAAGCAGTTTTCAAGCGCGAAAGCAAGCAGCTCTCTGGTGGAAAAACCGGCGCCCAGCGTCACTTTATAGGAATCCGCAAGGACGCTGCGCTCGATGGAGGCGCGGGCGAGCCTGCCTGTGCAAAGCACCGCCGCCGGCAGCAGGCCGTCGGCGATCAGCACGTTGGAGCCACCTCCAAGTATGTAAAGCTCCCTACCTGCAGACAGATATTCCCTGGCCGCGGAACATGCCTCCCCGGCCGTCGCCGGCTTGCAGAAGAGTTCGCAGCTGCCTCCCACGCGCCAGGTGTTGAGGTCCTTCAGCGGATAATGCTGCTGCAAATCAGGCTTTCCCCGCGTTCGCGTTCATTTCCCTGAGCGTCTCGCAGATCTTGCGTCCCAGCGTGCCAACGCTGCCGGCTCCGATCGTAAGTATCACGTCTCCGTCGCGGGCCGTTGCGCAGACGGATTTGACGAGGTCGTCAAAGTTGCCGGAGAGTTCGTAATGCGCCCTGTTGTCGTCCGAGGCCGCGTCGAAAATCATCTTCGACGAGACGCCGTCGATGGGGCGTTCGTCGGATCCGTAAATAGGCAGTATAAAGGCGCGGTCCGCGAAGGAGAGCGCGTCAGCAAATTCCTTGTACAGAGCGGCCGTGCGGCTGAAACGGTGCGGCTGGAAGATCGCCACGATGCGGCGGTCCGGGAATATCTTGCGCACCGTGCCGAGCGTGGCGCAAATTTCACTGGGGTGATGTCCGTAATCATCGTAGACCAGGATATCGCCCACCTCGCCCATCTTCTGAAGACGGCGCTTGGCGCCGTTGAAGACCTGCAGCGCGTTTTTAGCCGCGTCGAAGGAGATCCCCATCTCGAAAGCCGCCGCAAAAGCGGCCAGCGAATTGAGCACGTTGTGTTCGCCGGAGACCTTGAGCTTGATGCGGTCGACAGGCTTGCCGTGATGGTTGAGGTTGTATGACACGCCGCCGCCGACGCTGTGCTCAACCTCGGTGGCGCCCCAGTCCCAGCCGGTGCCCCAACCGTATGTCACGGCGCCTCTGGTGACGTCGTAATCGCTGCAAAGCCTCTGCACGCCGGGGTCTTCCATGCAGAGCACCATCTTGCCGCCTTCCTTTCTGTTAGAAAGGAATTCTGCGAAGGCGTCCGTCACAGACTTGAAGGTCATATAGTGGTCGCGGTGGTCCCAGTCTATGTTTGTGATGATGGCGATCTCCGGATGGAAGTAGACGAAGGAACGGTCGCTCTCGTCCAGCTCCGCCACCATGTATTCTCCCTTGCCGAGTTTGGCGTTGGTGCCGATGTCCGCCATTTCGCCGCCGATGGCCACGGTCGGGTCCAGACCGGCTTTTTCGGCGATCAGAGAAACCATCGAAGAGGTGGTCGTCTTGCCGTGGGTGCCGGCGATGCCGACCCCGCGGCGGGCGTTGAAAATGATGCTCAGCACCTCGGCGCGGCGTGCGACCGTAATGCCCTGCTGCCATGCCTTGAGTATCTCTGGATGGTCCTGGGGAATGGCGCTGGAGTAAACGAGGATGTTGGGCATATACTCGTCGATATGTTTGGCGTCGTGTCCCTTTTCTATGGGAATATTATGTTTCTTGAGGTTCTGCAGATAGGTCGATTCAGCGCTGTCGCAGCCCGATACCCTGGCTCCGATCTGATCGAGCAGCAGCGCGAGGCCGCTCATGCCCGCGCCCCCGATGCCCATTAGATGGATGCTCTTTGCCTTCAGGTCAATGTCCGCTTTCAGTGTCATAAAACAGCGCTCCTTTCAAAATCTCGACGAGACGGCCAGCCACAAGTCTTCGCTGATGCGCCCCGCATTATTATACAGTCTAAACGACAGTGTTTGATTACCGCTTTTTGCAATAGCAGCCAATTTGGTCAGCTTTCTTGCGAATTCTTCTGTATCTGCGCCGCCATCCCAGAGGATCGCCATGTTCTCGGCGCTGTAGGCAACCGCATTGTGGAACTGGTGGTCGTCGGCGGCGCCGCGCCAGGGCACCACTATCGACGGAATGCCCAGCGTGCCCGTCTCTGTGAGCGTTGAACCGCCGGCCCTCACCACAGCCAGATCGGCCAGCCGGAAGAGCGGCGCCGCTTCCCAGATTTTGGGCAGCAGCCAGACGTTCTCTTTCTCCTGCATGATTTTATCCGCCACGGCAGGCAGCACAAAGGTCCAGCCGCGGAAACGGTCAGAGCCGGACAGTTTGTCTATCATATCCTTGACAGGCAGGCTGCCCAGAGAGCCGGAAAAAACCAGAGCCTTTGGTCCGGACGGAACCTCGCCCGGCAGCCCCAGCCTCTTCCAGGCCTCCGACTGCGTCATCTGTTCAAACTCCCTCACCGGCACGCCTACATAAGTGAATTCCCTGCTCCTGAGCGGCTCGCACTGGCGCCAGCCGGCAAAGACGTCGACTCCCATTCTGGCGGCCAGCCGCGTCACCTTGCCGGCGTAGGCGTTTTGTTCGTGCATCACGGCGCTTACGCCTGACAGACGACAGGCGGCCAGGAACGGAAACGAGATATAGCCGCCGAACATCACGCAGACGTCAGGCTTTAGCTTTCCCAGCAGCCGTCTGGCTTCAAAAAAGGAATCCAGCAGGCCTTTGGCGCGCCTCAGCCGTTCGAGCCCGCCGCCCGAAAACGGCGAACCGTACATCGGCAGAGCCTTCGGTTCCAGCCCGGCTGCGCGGTAAATATCAAGCTCCAGCGGACGTCTGCCGCAGGCGTAAGATACGGAGACCTCCGCGCAATGTTTTTCGATCCAGCGTCCGAAAGAGATCGCCGGCCAGATATGTCCGCCTGTTCCTCCTGCGATCAGCAACACTCTGTGTTCCATCGTCAGGCCTCCAGGTAGCTTTCTTTTTCTATCCTCATCAGCATGCCGACGCGCGACCACATGGTCACAAGCGAGGTGCCGCCGTAGCTGATAAACGGCAGCGGCATGCCAGTCAGAGGCATCATCTTGGTGACGCCTGCCACGTTGATGATGAGCGGCAGCAGCACCGTGAGCGTCACGCCCCAGGTAAGAGAAGAGCGGAATTGATTAGGCTCCCGGTAGTAAATGCCGCGCGTCTGCAGCACCCAGAAGGCAAACAGAGCCAGCACGCAGGCGGTGCCGACAAAGCCAAGCTCCTCGCCGATGGCTGCATAGATAAAGTCTGTGTAAGCTGCTGGCAGATAGTTGAGTTTCTGGAAACCGTGTCCGAGGCCGGAGCCCCAGAAACCTCCGTTGGCAAAGGCGATCAGCCCCTGAATGGCCTGAAAACCCTTGTTCATGGGATCCTGCCACGGATCAAGGAAGGCCATGACTCGCCTCATCCTGTAAGGCGTGATGAAAATGAGCAGCGCGATGGCGGGGACGCCCACGCAGCCGCCCAGGAAGAGCGGCAGCTTCCAGCCGACGCGTTCTACGTACATGCCCATGGAGATGAGGAATATCAGGATCGTAGTGCCGAGGTCCGGCTGGCAGAGCAGCGGCATGGACGCGATAACGACCAGCATCACCGTTGACATGAAGGTCTTGGCCGGATCCTTGTCTCCCCCGCGCGAGAGCAGCTTGGCCATGTGTAAAGCCATGGCGAGGCACAGCAGTTCGCCCGGCTGCAGCGAGACGGAGAGCCCCGGCAGCCTGATCCACCTCCGCGCGCCGCCGATCGAGGCGCCGATGCCGGGCAGCAGCGGCAGCCAGGCCATGAACCAGGTCGTGATCAGCAGCGGCGCGCTGAACTTATACCAGACGCGCAGCGGTATCATATAGACCAGCATCATGCAGATGATCGCGAAGATAAGCCACTGCAGCTGCTTGATGCCCATCTGGAACGGAGTCCCGGTCGAGATGAAGGAGCTGGGGCTAGTGGTGGAGGTGATCATGAGGATGCCGATCCCGCTCAATACGAGAGGGATCACCCACAGGAAGGGGTTGACGTGATATTTTCCAGCTTCTTCACGCTGCCCGTCCGGCTCGACCATTTTACTTCGATTCTCTTTCGATGATTTCCTGCGCGAGCCGGCAGAAATGGTCGCCGCGCTCGTTGTAGTTCGCGTACATGTCCCAGCTCGTGCAGGCCGGCGACAGCAGCACCGTATCGCCAGGCTCCGCCAGCTTGTAGGCCTCGTTTACGGCTTCTTCCATCGTGTTCGTAATTTTATAGGACGTGTAGCCGGCGGCCTTGAGCGCCGCTTCGATCTTCTCTTTTTCGGAACCGAGCAGCACCGCGTGTTTGGTGTATTTAAGCGCGGCCGCCGCAAGTCCGTCGTACTCCTCGCCCTTGCCCTGACCGCCCAGAATGATCACTTTGGGCCCGGGCAGCGCGCTCATGGCCGTAACTGTGGCCGCCACGTTGGTGCCCTTGGAGTCGTCCACGAAGGTGACGTCTTTCACCTTGCCGGCGAAGGCGCAGCGGTGTTTGGGCGGCACGTAGGAGCCAAGCATGCCCTGCGGCACGTTTTCGACGTTGAAGAGCGCCAGCACGGCCATCGCCATGGCGGCGTTTTCAAGGTTGTGCGTGCCGAGCAGCCGGACCTGCGAGAAGTCGAACAGGCGCCGAACCATGGTGGGACCGCCGACGTTGATGAAAGCGGCCTTTTCCTGGTCATCCAGATAGAGGCCGCGCCTGAACTTATCCGGTTCGCCCCAGCTGAGCGGGAACTTCATCTCAACCTGCGGCTTCAGCAGTTCTTCGTCGCGCAGCTGGTAAATGGCGGAACCTCCTTCGTACAGACACTTGATGACGTTGGCCTTGGCTGCCACATAATTTTCATAGGAACCATGCCAGTCGATGTGATCGGGAGCCAGGTTCGTGACGATGGCGATGTCGCAGCGGAAGCTTTTGGCCCAGTGCAGCTGGAAGCTGCTGAGCTCCAGCACGATGAAATCGTAGGGCCGGTAGGAAGCTCGCGCGACGGCGTTGCCGATATTGCCTCCGGTCATGACAGCGAAGCCGCACTGCTCGAGGAAACTGCCGATCATCGAAGTGGTGGTCGTCTTGCCGTTGCTGCCTGTGACTGCGACGATGGTGCCGTCAAGGTAGGGGTGCACGAAATCCAGCTCGCCCGTGACTTTAAGCCCTTTTTCAAAAGCTTTGACCAGCATGGGGTTCTGCGGCGAAATGCCGGAGCTCACCACGATCTCGTCGGCGTCGAGCAGACGCTCCGTGTTGCCGTTCTCCTCCCACGCAACGCCGAGTTTTTTAAATTCTTCGGCCGCTTCCTGCTTCAGTGCTTTGGCGTCGGAGACGAACACCTGCGCGCCCAGTCTGACGGAAAGTTCCGCCAGGGCTCTGCCGCTGACTCCGGCACCCAGCACCGACACTTTTTTGCCCCTGTACTTGCCTTCCTCGATCAATTTAAACGCCCGTCCTTTCCGAAATGCCAAAAGGTTATTTTATATCACAAGAGCCGCGATGAAAAGCAGCGACATGCAAGCCGCCATGCCAACCGCATGTATGATCCAGAACCTTGTCACTACCTGCATTTCCTTCCAGCCCAGCAATTCAAAGTGATGATGGACCGGACTCATAAGAAAAACTTTGCGTTTGAAGCCTCTGATGGCGACGATCTGGATCGCTACAGAGATGATCTCCAAACCGAAGATAAAGCCGAGCGGCACGATCATAATGAAAATATGCGAACAGGCGCAGAGCGAAAGCAGCAGACCGGCGAAGAAATGAGCGCCTGCGTCTCCCATAAAGACCTGGGCCGGATTCGCATTGTGCCAGAGAAAGCCGAGCGCCACGCCGGCCCCTGCCGCCACCAGCATATAGTAAGGACCGATCAGCGTGGCCGCGTCCTCTCCTTCCAGCAGACAGAGCCCGGCCACAAAAGCGCCCGCGAACGAGATCAGCGCGGATCCGGCGGCGAGGCCGTCGAGACCATCCGTGACGTTGACCGCGTTCTGGAAACCGACGCCGGCGAACAGCAGCAGCGCCACAGCCGCCAGACGCGGCAGTTCGAAACCTGCGAGCAGCGAAAGCGGCGTCTCCGTGACCCAGAGAGCCCAGGGCAGCGTTACGGCGATCTGCAGGGCAAGCTTTTGCAGGCTCCGCAGTCCTTCGCTCGAATGGTTCCTGTATTTGAGCCAGTCATCCAGCAGTCCTACCGCGGCCGCAAGCAGCGGGTAAGAAACGACCTGCAGCAGATAGACCGGTTCCTGTCTCAGCCCCGGGATCAGCAGCCAGGCGGCCGCCGCGGCCAGCAGGAAGGCTGGGATGAAGACGACGCCGCCCATCGAAGGCGTGCCCATCTTGGCCTTGTCATGCCAGGCGGGGCCGTACATCTTCGTCACCTGTTCGATATTGAGCCTGTGCATGCGTCTGATCCAGAATTTCTGGAAGAAGATCTCCAGAAACATGGCAATCGCAAAGATCAGGCTCATGTCGATGACCATGAAGATCATTTGGAGGCCTCGGAGAGCATCTCCACGAGCTTTTTGAGGCCGTAGGAGTTGGAACCCTTTACGAGCAGCACGCCGCGGCCGATCTCCATCTCGCGCGTCCGTTCGGCGGCTTCGTCGAAAGACTGGCAGAGCCTGGCGTTGGCCGGCAGAACAGGCACTTCGCCCCACTCTTCGCCGAGCAGCAGCACTTCGCGAAAGTTCGCCGTTTTGGCGAGCAGTTTCTCGTGCCAGGCGGCTGAGCTGGCGCCCAGCTCCCTCATGCCGCCCAGAACAGCGTACATGTCGTATTTGCTGCCGTTTTCGGCCACGGCTGTCAGGTTGTCGAGCGCCGCGCCCAGCGAAGACGGGTTGGCGTTGTATGCTTCGTCTATGACCCAGGAGTCCCTGCCCAGCCGTTTGCAGACGCCGCGGCCTCCGAGCGGACGGAATTCAGCGAGCGCCGTTTTAAGATCCGCGTCGGCCACGCCGAAATACCTGCCGAGCGCAATCGCGTAGCCCACGTTGTAAACATGCTGAAGCCCGAACAGCGGCACGCTGACGTCTACGGAGCCGTTCCTGTCACTGTATGAGGCCGAGAACAGAGCGCCGCTGCCGTCAAGCAAAATGCTTGCGGAGACAGAGCGCAGGTCGGCGCCGGCAGAACGTCCCACGGAGATTTTCTGCGCCAGGCGGGCTGTTTCCATATAGCTGTCCAGCAGCGCGTTGTCCTTGTTGTATACGACGCATTTGAGTTTTTCGGAGGTGCAGATCTCGGTCTTGGCCCGCAGCACGCCCTCCACGCTGCCGAAACCGGACAGGTGCGCAGGCGCAACCTCCGTGATGACGGCCGTGTCGACCGGGAAGCGCGAGACCATCTCGCGTATTTCGCCGAAATGGTTGGTGCCCAGTTCCAGCACCAGAATGTCGGTATCGGCCGGCATTGAAAGCACCGTAAGGCTGCAGCCGATAATCGTGTTGAAGCTGCGGATGGCGCTGTGCACCTTGTATTTTTTCCTGAGCACGGCGATGGACAGCTCCCTCGTCGTCGTTTTGCCGACGCTGCCTGTGATGCCTACCACGCGTGGAGCCACGGCGGCAAGGTACATCTGAGCTATGCGCGCGAGCGCCGCAGTCGTGTCGCTTACGACGATCATCGTCACGCCGGGATATTCGCCGTCCCCGAGTCCTAGGCTTTTCATGCCGGATTCGTCAAGCAGCACCACTGCCGCTCCCTGTTTTATCGTCTGTCTTATGTAAAGATGTCCGTCCGTTCTGGCGCCGCGCAGCGCCACAAAGGCGTCGCCGGGACCCACGTCACGGCTGTCGCTGCGCCAGACGCGGCGCAGTTCCGCGTCCGGTCCGTACAATTTGCCGCCGCACCAGCCCGCGGCTTCCGAAGCTTTTACAATGCGCATCACAGCGCCTCCCTGTCGTTTTCGCGGCACCATTTTTTCATTACTTCGCAGTCGTTGAAAGGCACCGGTCCGTCTTTAAGTATCTGGCTGCGTTCCGGCCCTTTGCCGGCCAGCACCAGCACGTCGTTTGCTCCTGTGAGCGAGAGCCCTTTGAAGATGGCCTCTTCCCTGTCGATGATGACCTGACGCGCAGCGGAACGGCGTTTGGCGCCCTCCTCCGCCGCGGCCGCGATCTCGCGCGGATCCTCGCTCTTCGGATTGTCGGACGTGATGATGATCTCGTCGGCGATGCCGGCCGCCACCTCGCCCATCAGAGGACGTTTGGAGCGGTCGCCCTCGCCTCCCGCGCCGAAAACGACCCGCAGTTTGCCGCTGCAAAGCGGGCGCAGGGCCGAAAGTGCGTTTTGCAGGCCATCGGGATTGTGGGCAAAGTCTATCACGCAGACGCCGCCGCCCGTAATTTTATAGCGTTCGAGCCGCCCCGGCACCCTGGGCGCCGCCAGCAGGCCGGCCAGGGCCTCCTCGCGCCCGAGACCGAGCGTCCAGGCCAGTGAAAGCGCCTGCAGCGCATTTTGCAGATTGTACTCGCCGATCAGCGGCAGCGTGAAAGCAAATGGCTCCACGCTCCACGGCGTTTTGATCTCTGCGCTGACGCCGGCAAGAGTCGAAGCCTTTACCGAACCGCAGAAGCCGGCCCGGCTGTCTCTGACGCCGTAGCTGCAGAGCCTAGGCGCAAATTCTTCGCAGAGCCTGGCGCCGTAAGGATCGTCTATATTCGCGGAACCGCGCCAGCCGTCCTTGGTATAGGCTGTGAAAAGCGTCCTTTTGGCCTGGAAGTAGCTCTCCGCGTCCCTGTGGTAGTCGAGGTGGTCGGCCGTAAGGTTCGTGAAGCCGGCGCGGTCGAATTTGCAGCCTGTCAGCCTGCCCTGGGCGATGGAATGCGACGAGGCCTCCATCACGCAGGCGCGGCAGCCGTTCGCAGCCATTCTGCGCAGCCACAGCTGCAGGTCGGAGCCCTCGGGCGTCGTATGCTCCGAAGGTTCGGTATCCTCTCCGTCAAAACAGCAGACGGTGCTCAGCATACCCGTCTTGATCCCGGCCCGCTCCAGCATCGAACGCAGCATAAAGACGGACGTGGTCTTGCCGTTGGTGCCGGTCACGGCCGTCATGTTCAGTTTGAGCGCCGGATCGCCGTAAAGAACGGCCGCAGCCAGTCCCATGACTGAGCGGACGTCGCGGCAGACGATCTGAGGCACGTCTGCAGCCAGCTCTTTTTCGCAGAGCAGCGCGCTGCAGCCGGCTTTCACAGCCTCTGCCGCAAAGCTGGCTCCGTTGCTGTGAAGGCCGGGCACGCAGGCAAAAATCGCGCCTGGCGCTGATTTCCTGCTGTCCGACACAAGCAGCCCGATCTCCGGGTCCGCGCCTTTGCTGCCGGCGAGCCTGAAATCCAGCGACCTGTTTTTAAGTTCTCCTGCCAGCGCACTCAGTTTCATAACGGCCGCGCTAAGCTATTTTCCTTCCGTTGGCCGCGCACCATTTGAAGACCTCGTCTTTGTCGAGGAAAGGAATGGTGCCGCTTTTGAGGATCTGGTAACGCTCCGGTCCCTTGCCGGCCACGAGCAGGATATCGTCCCTGCCCAGCGCGGCGAGTCCGGCCCCGATCGCTTCTCTGCGGTCGACGAGCGTGACGCACTCCGTCTCCGGATGTTTGGCGGCGCCTGCTTCTATTTCGGTGGTGATAAAAACGGGATCTTCCGTCCTGGGGTTGTCAGAGGTGATGATGACCTTGTCCGCGAGCCTGGTGGCTATCTCGCCCATCAGCGGCCGCTTGGAGCGGTCGCGGTCGCCGCCGGCGCCGAAAGCGACGATGAGGCGGCCCTTGCAGACCGGACGCAGCGCCGTCAGAGCCTTTTCAAGCTCGTCGGAGGTATGGGCAAAATCGATGACGCAGGAGCCGCAGTCTTCGATGATGTAGCGCTCAAGCCTGCCGGGCACCTGCTCCATCTTCATCAGCCCGTCGAGCGCCGCCTTGCTGCCGATCCCCAGCGTCCAGGCCAGGGAGAGGGCCTGCAGCGCATTCATGACGTTGTGGTCCCCCAGCACCGGCAGTTTGACCAGAAGCGGCTCTTTGGAATCAGGCGTGACAATTTCGGCGTCCAGCCCTTCGATCGACCGGCCCAGCACCTTGGCTGTAAACATCGCGGAACTATCGTCCAGCGCATAAGTCACGGCATGGCTGCCTAGCTCTTCCGCAAGTCTGGCTCCGTATGCGTTGCCAATATTTACCGCAGCGCGCCAGTTGCCGCGCATGTAGCGCTCGAAGAGCGTCTCCTTTGCCTTGAAATAGGACTCCATGTCCTTGTGATAATCGAGATGGTCGACGGAGAGGTTCGTGAAACCGGCCCTGTCATAAAGGGCGCCGTTGAGGCGGCCCTGCACGATCGAATGGGAGGAGGTCTCCATTACGCAGGCGCCGCAACCGTTGGCAACCATTCTGCGCAGCCAGTCCTGCACGTCCGAGCCTTCCGGCGTGGTGCGGTCGGCGTCCTCCGCTCTGGCTCCGTCGTCATACCAGACAGTGCCAAGCAGACCGGTCTTAATGCCGTTCTGCTGGAGTATCGAACGCGTCATGAAAGTGGAGGTCGTCTTGCCGGCCGTGCCGGTAACGGCGATCATCGTGAGCTGGCCGGAGGGATTTTCGTAAAGCGCGGAAGCGGCCGCTCCCATCGCGCTTCTCACGTTCGAGCAGAGCAGCTGCGGCACCGGCAGTTCGAGGCGCCTCTCGCAGAGCAGCGCCGCGGCCCCCGCTTCGACGGCCTTGGCCGCGTAATCGTGACCGTCGCTGTGTTCGCCCGTCACACAGGCAAAAATACAGCCCTGACCGGCCTTTCTGCTGTCAGAGACGAGGAATTCCAGTTCGCAGCCGGCAGCGTCGGCGCCAGTGGGGATATATGCCTTGAAATCATGAGGACTTTTTTCAAGCAGTGCAGTCAACTTTGTAAATTTCATAACATCCACTCCCGTCTAAGCTATTTTACAGGCGTAACCTGGAGCATGTCTTCGACTATCGACTTAAAAATAGGGGCCGATATCTGCCCGCCGTAATATCTGGCGCCCTTCGGCTCGCCCAGACTGATCACCATCACGTACTTGGGATCGTCCGCGGGCCAGAAACCGGTGAAGGAAGCCACGTAATGTCCCTTCGAATAGGTGCCGCCGGACGCCACCTGGGCGGTGCCGGTCTTGCCGGCTATCTGCACCTTGTCGGATTTGGCCGCCTTGCCGCCGCCCTCGCTGACGACCATTTTCATGGCCCCGCGCAGGAAGGCCGCGGTCTGTTTCGACATGACCTGATACTTGACGCGTCTGCTGCCCTTGTGCAGGATCTTGCCCGTGCTGTCGCGCACTTCGTCGATGATATAGGGCTTCAGCAGCGAGCCTCCGTTGGCGATGCTGGCGATGGCCATCACCATCTGCATCTGGGTGACGGCGATGCCCTGGCCGATGAAGTTGTTGGCCGGCACCGTGCCGATCCACTGCTCAGGGTCCTGGATAAGCCCCGCTTCCTCGCCTGCCAGCTCCACGTCGGTCTTTTCTCCGAAACCGAACTGTTTCAGCATGCCCCAGGCCTGGTAGCGCGGCACTGCCATCGACATCAGAGACATGCCGATGTTGCAGGAGTTCATGAGCACGTGCGTGAGATCCTGATATCCGTGGGCGTGCTTGTTGACATCGCTCACGACCTTGTCAGCCACCCGTACGGAACCGTAGCACATAAAGTGGCTGTTCCTGTTGACCGCAGCAGTTTCCAGCGCCACCGACATGGCGATCGGCTTGAAGATCGAGCCTGGTTCGAACACGCGGCCCACCACGTTGTTGCGCGTGGCGTC
>Ga0163159_1003065_pt1 | contig 12990 bp, 11 predicted proteins | sample BioMet9_FD_108702 | JGI IMG/M metagenome (GOLD analysis project Ga0163159, IMG submission 108702) | Microbial communities from bioreactor (seeded with sewage sludge) at Lawrence Berkeley National Lab, California, USA - Biofuel... | ecosystem: Engineered > Bioreactor > Anaerobic > Unclassified ... | reverse complement strand
TGTCACCATCCAGACGGCCAATGACACCGACGCCAGTGACATCTTGATTTACGGCAATGTAAAAGGCGGCGGTACGGCTGATCTGAGCACCCATAAAGGCGATATCGTCATCATCGGCAACGTTATTTCTGTCGATGGTAAGGTCAATATGGAAAATACCATTTCCGGGCAGCTCGTCAACGCCGGCAACATCGTATCTACAAACGCCGATGTAAATATCAAGCTGGCCAAGGGCAACTTCTTAAATGGCGGCGATATCAGCGCGAAGCACGGCCAAGTAGATATTGCCACAGCCGACGGGGCCGTTGATATTGGCGGTACCATAGACGCCACAACCGATGTGACTACAAAAGCTTCGAGCGGCATTTCGGTCGACGGTAGTTTGACAGCCGGCAACAACATTACGCAGATCGTAACTGGCGATGGCACCATTACCAACGACGGCACCATAGCTGCCGGGGGCAATTTGATGGAACAAATCCAGGGGAAAGGTGATTTGAATATCAATAAAGCCTTGACTATCGGCAGGGATCTAAACCTTTTCACCAATAACGGTACGATTAACCTGAATCTGCAGGGCGCGTCTACTGTGGGCGCCGATTTACATATCTCTGCCAAGAATGGCGATGTCAACGTGAATGGCCGCGTGGATTTAGGCGGCGACGGATTCGTAGAGACAGTGAACGGCGATGTCAACTTTAACGGCAAGCTGACTGATTTCAATGATACGAGCAGCATTACGTTGCAGGCCGCCAACGGCGATGTCAACAACAATGTAGACATCGATTCTGCCGGCAACGTAACGGAACGGACGCTCGGCCAGGGCGACATCATCAACCAGGGCTATATCGCTACCCGGGGTAATATTACCCTCAGCACAGACCAAGGCAGCGTGAACGTCCTGAACGGCAGCCGCCTTTATAGCAGCCAAGGGACGATTACCTTGAGCGCCAACAAGGGGGATATCATCGCCCACAGTATTGATGGCGAAAATGTCAACATCTTCTTAGGCAGCCATGACACGGTCGCGTTCACCGATGATATCCAGGTAGGCACTAAGCTGGGCTTTGAAGGAGATAATTTCCTCAGTGTCCAAATCGACCAGCGTAGCGGCTACACCAATCCTCTTCATATGGATGCCACGGGAGCCGGCGGCAATCAGGCCATGAATACATTCATCCTGACGAAGGTCAATGCCCCCAATGGCATCATCATGGACCAGCTCTGGTCTAAAGATGCCTTGGTCAATGCCATCGTGCCCATGCTGCAGATGGACCGCCTGAATATAGAACGGAACGGCTACTTCTATATCCCTGCTACTACTGCTACTGTATACGGACCCAATGGCAGCTATGATCGGGCCGACCCGTTCCGGGGCAACGCCGTATATGCCAGCACCTACAGCAGTCCCTGGATGCGGCTGCACCTGAACCACAATGGCAGCCAGTACGGCGATGGTATCCTGCTCTATGACATAGATTATCAGCGGGTGGACAACCAGCGCTTCAGTGCCGTCGATTGGTCCATGCACCTGTTAGAATCGGAAATGGCCAAGAAAATATACGACAAGTATACAGTCAGGACCTATCCGGAAATTGTGTATGGAACGTATTATCGGTATGCTCTAGTGGACTACAGTTCGCTGCTGTAATTCTTGCCAAGGGTTCGACGTAGAGCCTGGAAAACAAGGAAATACGGAGATCCCCATTAGGCAGACAGATGAAATTCTGAATCTGTCTGCTTAATGGGGCTATTTTTATGCGCTGCGACATTTTTATCCCAACATATTTTATATGATATAGAAATGGACAGGAAATGTGTATTGGGAGGAGCAGCTCATGGGAAGAATCGAATTACATGCTAAGACAAATATGAGTTTCATGGATGGAATCGCCGATTGCCGGCATCTGGTTAGGACTGCTTTTGCAATGGGGCTGACGGCCATTGCCGTCTGTGATGGCAGTACTGTTTTGGCATACCCTCGTATTGCCGGTGAAATGAGAGAATTAGAAAGGGAAAGCGGGGAAGCTGGTGAAAAATTCGACTTTAAGCTCCTTTATGGCGTGGAGGTCTATGTGCGTGATGACCGGGAGGGCATAGGCGAACCGGAATATCCAGGTTATTTTGATTATTCTGTCGTGCTGCTCCTGAAATCATGGCAGCAGAACAATGCCATATATCAGCTATTGTCGGAAGCGGCTGATGTTTCGGATAATGAACATCCGGTCATCCTCAAGAGTGAACTGGAAAAACATCGCGATGATATCCTCGTTGGCGCGGCCGATGACATGGGCGAACTGTGGATGGCCCTGGCTTTTGGCGAAGATGATGAAACCGTGGCCGGTAAAATGGCGTTTTACGATTACGTCGAAATCATGCCGGCCGCATATTTGCAGCATTGGATTACTGACGAACTGGGTATGTGCCGCTCCCTGGAAGATATACAGCATAGACAGAAGCAGCTGCTGGCCCTGGCCAAACGATTGGGTAAGCCCGTAATCGCTACGAATCATCCCACGTTATTGGCGCCAGTCGATTTGATGGCACGGCAACGGCTGGTCCAGGAGTATCACACGGGCAAGGCCGATGCTGACTATCCCTTGTTCCTTTTGCGTAGTGAGGACATGAAGCGTCAGCTCGACTATCTTGATGCAGATTCCGTGCAGGCCGTTGTAGAGGAGAATCCCCAGATGATCGTGGATATATGCGGGAATGGCCAGATGCCGAACAGAGAATGGCATTATCCGCGCTGTGATAAATTGCCCCACGATGCGGTGCTTGAGCATGAGCTTAAGGAACGCATAGAAGCAGCCGCCAGAGAAAGATACGACGCTGTTTTGGCAGAATCGATCCGCCACAGGATCCAGGAAGAATGGCAGCTCTTTAAGAATCAGGAACTAGAGTCCATATTTGCAGCACTCGTGAAATTGTGTGACTATTCCAGGGAAAAAGGCTATCCCGTCCAAGTGCGCGGTTCCCTGGGCAATTTGGTTATGGCTTATTTGACTGATATGGTACCTGATGATCCACTTCCGTATGGTCTGACTCTGGAAGGATACTTTGGCATACAAAAAGATCGATCCGGTTATTTCGAACTGAATTTTGCCGAAGACATCTATGAGGAAATACAGGAACAACTGGCTGCCTGTTTCCCTCATGGACAACTGGTCCGCGTCAGTATGGTAAAAATGATAACAGTGGGAGAAAGGCCTGTGCCGGTGATGGCAGCCTGGGACCGACATCCGGAAAAAGTGATGATTATTCCGGACAAACGACAGTTGTATGAATACATGCCGCTGCGGCAGCATGTTGACCGTGACGGCCGCCTGTGCAGCGGTCTGTATACAGGTTTTGATTTTCGGGATTTAGGCAATGTTTACTTTACCTTTAACCTCGGTTCTTCTCGCTGGCTGTCGATGATTGGCAGGCTGCAGGCTCTGATTAGCGTGGCCTGGCGGGATATTCCAATCCGCGATGCAGAGCTGCTGCGGCAGGCCTGTAACGGTAATAGCCGCGGCATTGCCGGATTATATGCACCCTGCATGAGGCAACTGATTGACCAGCTCAAGCCCCATAGCTTCGACGAGTTATTGAAGGTATTCGCTATGCAGCATGGTACGGATGTGTGGGAGGAAAACCAGAAGCAGTATTTTGAACAACATGACATAACCTTTGCCACGCTGATTGCGGCGCGGGAGGATGTGCTGGATTTCTGTATGGGCCTTGGTATGGAGCTCAACCAGGCATTTCCCATCATGGAAAATGTAAGAAAAGGCAAGGGACTTCGCAAGGTACAGCTCCGGCTGCTCCGAAACTATGCTGCGCCTGAATGGTTTATTTCCTGTTGCAGCGGTGACAATCACATAGCCTTCCTGTTTCCACGAGCCCATTGCCTGAACAGCCTGCGTTGGAGCCTGATCGCCCTCTGGTATAAGCTTCGTTATCCTCAGGAATTTGGTCAGGTCCATTTTGAGAACGATGCAGGTAATGATAGTGAAGGCATTTAATTTGTAAATGGTTAAGTCATTCACTTTTGATTGAGAAATGAAATAGAGTATAATGAAATGAAAAGTACGAACATCATCCCCTGAATTCGACGCAAATCGTGGAAACATTGAGACGAAAGGGAATCATGGCCGAGCGCAAAGCCATAAGCCGTGATATGCAATGCCTGGAAGATTTCGGTTATGATATCGTAAAGTGCGAAAATCATAATGACGGCTGGTATATGATAGGACAGGCCTTTGAGGATTATGAACTCAAAATGCTGGTCGATGGCCGTGGCGTTGGCTCGATTTTTGACGTTGACAGGCAGTCGTGAACTCATCAAAAAGATTAAAAATCTGGCGACTCATATAAAAATTGAAAGCTCTCGGGATATGATTGGCGAATACAAAACGTATATCAAGAATATTATGGCCCAATATGAATGATGGCGCCCCGGTGCTAGGAGAGGAGTGAACTGTATGGACGAACGTAATTATTACATGGTAAGAGCGCAAGGCTCAACGGATGCCGATTTTAAAGAATTTTTTGATCATAATGTCGTTGCCGTAGGGTGGAGCGATGTTGATTTTTCTAAATTATCAACGGCTGAATTTCGTGAAGCAGTATATGAACTGTATTATAAAAATGCAGATATGTCCCAACAAAGTATTTCCAGAAGCCTGAATGCAGCGGAACGCTTTAAGAATATAAAAAAAGGTGATTATATCATCGTACCGTATTATAATTCAATTGCTCTGGCGGAAGCGGATGATATAGAACTATACTCCGAGACAGCAAAAAAATTGGACTTGGCGAATCAACGCAGAGTGAAATATAAGTATTCAGGCGATACCATATTGAGAGTTCCTAGAAATGAATTGACAGAAGGAATGCAAAGAAGACTGCGCATGATTGGTGGTAAGGTCTTAAATTTGTATGAATTTAAAAGTGAAATTGAATCGATATTTCAGCATGAATCCTATTCTTATTCAGCTGAAATGCAAGATATAGAAAACGAACAGATGAGAGAGTTTAAGCGTAAATTATTAGAAAACATACAGTCCGGCAATACCCATCTTCAAACCGGCGGCATCGGGCTGGAAAATTTGGTCTGTGATTTGATGAAATGTGAGGGGTATGAAGCGTCTGTTTTATCAAAAACAGCATATCCTGCCGGGACGGATGCCGATATCCTGGCTAAAAAGGGCGATTCTTTCTCATCCAATAAGATTTATGTCCAAGTTAAGCATCACCAGGGGATTTCAGGAGTGAAAGGTATTGACCAAATTTATAAAGTCCTGAAGTTAGAGACAGAAGAGGATTGTAAGGGGTATTTTGTTACTAGTGCTAAAATAACCGAAGAAATGGAGAAAGAGGCCAATTCTTTGGGTATTGAAGTCATGGATGGCGAAAGACTTGTAGAATTGATTTTAAATAATATCGATGCATTATCCAGGGATACAAAGATTAGGTTGGGGATTTCAAGTGTTCCGCAAATGTTGGAGAAAATGATATAGTACCATCAAAAGCACTCTTGGACGTTAATCTGAGAGTGTTTTTTACATCCTAAAAAGGCTGCGCACAGTTTACGTGCGGCAGCCTTTGTGTCATACCCGTCATTTAGGTATTGGTGTCTTGATCCATTGAACGATTGGTGATATCAGAAGCGTTGCTTCCTCTAGCCTATTTTTTATGTTTATTGATTTCGAAATCCTTTTTTATTACATCGTTATATACTTTGATTACCTTATAGAACGTATCGATTTCTTCAGGGGAACATTTTTCTTGTAATTCCGCCATGGTCTTGGAAATATCTTCGATATCGAACATTTTGTGGGCTTTGCTCGTCTTGGCTCCTTGCGGCGTCACGTAAAGATGGATGTTTTTGGCATTGCCGTCTTGCTTTCGCTTTTCAATCAGTCCCTGATTAGTGAGGCGAGTAAGGATTTGTGAAATGGCACCTTTCGTCTTGTCCCAATACTTGATCAGTTCCTGCGGCGTAGTGCCGGGATTATCTTCGATATAGCTCAGGGTATGGACGTCCAACATGGAAATGGGCTCATTGTTATCGTATTTATGTGAAGAATAGATATAATCGTTATAGTGCATGACGAAAAAATAGATGCTGTAATATCTATCATTCAACGTTTTATAAAGATCGTCTACCAGGGTAATATTTTTCGTTGGTTCCTCTTTGGTCATGGTACTGTTTCTCCTCTGCATGAAGTATCTCCTAATTTTAGAGAATACCATATTTCTATGTATCTTTCAAATATTTCTTGTCAGGAGTCCCCTTTTTCAAACAGAAGATGACAAATGAAAAAAGTTTAACGATTAAACAAAAAAATATTGACAAATAATAGAAAATAGGAGTATTATGACAATATAAATTGTTTAAGCGCTAAACAATATTCAAAATTACAGGAGGACATTATGGGAAAATATGATTTTGACGCAATCGTAAATCGTCGTGGGACAAGCTGCTTGAAATATGACTTTGGTATGCAACGTAAGAACAGGGATGATTTGCTGCCTTTATGGGTAGCCGATATGGACTTTAAACTGCCGGATGAAATCCTTCAGGATTTCCATAAACGAATTGACCATGGTATTTTTGGTTATACGGATCCGGACCAGGAATATTATGCAGCTCTCGATGGCTGGTTTTCCCGGCGCCATGGCTATCATATCGACGCTGAAACCGTTACGGTTGGCTGCGGTGTCGTTTACGGTTTGGCTACGGGTGTCAAAGCGTTCACGCAATCGGGAGATGCCATCCTGATCCAGCAGCCGGTATACTATCCTTTCCGGGAAGTAATCGAAGACAATGGCAGAAAATTCATTAACAATCAGCTCGTCTACAAAGATGGAAAATACACCATAGATTTTGCCGATTTCGAAGAAAAAATCGTCGCGAACAACGTCAAAGTATTTATTTTATGTAATCCTCACAATCCTGTAGGCCGGGTATGGATGAAGGAAGAATTGGAACTCATGGGGGATATCTGCATGAAGCACCATGTCATCATCATGGACGATGAAATTCACTGCGATTTCGTGTTCCCCGGTCATAAGTTCACCAGCTTCATGAACCTGGACAGCAAATATCATGAAAATCTGGTTGTGTATAACTCTCCCAGCAAGACTTTCAATGTAGCTGGTCTGCAGCCTGCTAATATCATCATCAAAAACGAATGCTTGCGTACTATGTACCGTAGAGCCAATGCGGCCTCCGGTTACAGCCAGGGCAATATCATGGGCATGGTAGCCGTGAAATCCGTGTATACCAAAGGCGACGCCTGGGTGGATGAACTGGTACAGTACATTACCGGCAACATGGAATATGTAAGGAATTTCGTTAAAGAAAATTTGCCGAAAGCGTATTTTGTAGAACCGGAAGGCACGTACCTGATTTGGATTGATTTTTCCGGTTATGGTTTTACCAGCGATGAATTGGAACACGTCATGGTAGATGAAGCTAAATTGTGGCTCGATTCCGGCAAAGTATTCGGTCCTGCGACGGAACAATTTGAACGTTTTAATCTTGCTTGTCCTCGTAGTACCGTAGAACAGGCGATGAGACAATTAAAAGCAGCCTTGGATAAGTACCAATAAGAGGGAGGAAGAAAATGAACACACTGTGGGCTACATATAAATCTTCAGTATTGCTTTTGGCTTCCATGGTTATTGGCGGGGTGGCCGGCTTGTTTTGGGGACCTGGTGCCGCCATCTTGCAACCCGTCGCCGATACATTTTTAAACTTATTGTATTGCTGCGTAGTTCCCTTGATTTTCTGTTCTTTGACAGCGGCTATTGCTAAGATGGAAGATCTTTCAAAGTTGAAAAAAATCATGGGTATATTTTTAGTCGGTACATTTGTTACTGGGATAATTGCTTGCTTGTTTATGGTAGTACCCTGTCTGTTCATTGATCCGGCGCAAGGCGCCAGCGTCAATTTGTCCGAAACGGTCAAAGATGCTTCTGGGAATATGAATGTACTCGGTATGTTCACTGTAGGAGATTTTCCTAAATTATTCTCGAAGGCGAACCTCATGGCCCTCATCGTTTTCACCCTCATTTTTGCCATTGCCGTCATTCAGGCTGGGGAAAAAGGGAAAAAGATTGCCAGTGCCATGGATGATTTGACTGAAGTAGTCGTAAAGATTATCGGCATCGTCATGAAAATAGCACCGTTGGGATTGGGCTGTTACTTTGCTATCCTGATCGGTACGAATGGCAGTGATGTTATTGGGCCATTGTCGAAGGCCATTGCCATATATGCCGTCGTCATCGTTTTGTACTACGTCATTTCACAGACTCTGGAAGCCTATATTGGCGCTGGTATGGACGGCGTCCGGGTGTGGTGGTCCACAGGCGTGGCCCCGACACTGACCGCTCTCGGCACGTGTTCTTCCGCAGCTACGCTGCCGGTAAACCTCCAGCAGGCGAAAGCCATCGGTATACCCGATGAAATTGCAGATTTGGTCATTCCCTTAGGAGCCAATCTTCATAAAGATGGAGCCTGCATCATACAGATCATCAAGATTGCTTTCCTGTGTTCCCTTTTCGGCATGAATTTTGCCACGCCGAGAATTATCCTGTTGTCCATTGTTGTTGCCGTCATCGCTTCTATCGTCATGGGTGGTATTCCCGCCGGTGGTTATGTAGCTGAAATTTTCATCATTTCTGCATTTGGATTTCCTACCGTTTCCATTCCCATTATGGTTTTAATCGGCACTATTACCGATGCACCGGCTACGGCTGTCAATGTCACGGGTGATACTGGCCTCGCCATGATTGTGACCAGATGTATAGAAGGTAAGGATTGGCTGAAAAAAGCGCAAGCCAAAAAAGCTCAGGCTGCTGCCGTATAATGACAGCCAGACCTAAAGAAAAGAGGAATTGTAAATGAATATTATCGCAACAAACAAAGCACCTGGGGCCATTGGCCCGTATTCACAAGCCTATGTAGTAAATGGTATCGTATATATGTCCGGACAGATTCCCGTGAATCCCGTAGACGGTTCAGTTGGCAATGATATTGCTGCCCAGGCAGAACAGAGCTGTAAAAATGTGGCGGCTATTCTTGAAGCTGCCGGCAGTGATTTCAATGGTGTATTTAAGACGACTTGTTTCTTGGTCGATATGGGAGATTTTGGCACGTTTAACAGTGTCTATGAAAAATATTTTATTTCCAAACCGGCCAGAAGTTGTGTAGCTGTCAAGACATTGCCGAAAGGTGTCCTTTGCGAAATTGAAGCCAGCGCTGTCGTCAAATAATTTTAAAACAGAAGTGTCTAATTTCCGGATGGAGGAAATTAGACTGTAATTGAACCGTTGCCATCCTTTTAAATTTGTGATACTATAATCCCATAATGTGGGTAAGCACCTACCAGCAGTCAGGCTAATGTCTGACTGCTTTTTTTGTTTACAAAGGAGATGGTTCTATGTTACATATGGTCGTACCACTTATTTTCATCGTTGTAGCTAACACGGTTTATAACATCTGTGCCAAATCGACACCAACTGAAATCAACTCATTTGCCTCACTGGCAATTACGTATACCATGGCGGCTATCAGTGCAGTCGTCATGTATCTGGCCACATCCGGCGAGAGTAATTTGCTGGGAGAATTCTCAAAAGCCAATTGGACATCTTATGTATTGGGCATGGCTATTGTCGGCTTGGAATTCGGCTTTCTGAGTGCCTATCGGGTCGGCTGGAAGATTAGTTCAGCCCAGCTCGTTTCCAGCATATGCGTAGCTTGTGTTCTCCTCGTCGTTGGTGTCATCGTATACAAGGAAATCATTACACTCCGGCAATTAATTGGCATAGCTATTAGTATGGTGGGACTGGTTTTGATTGCGAGATAAAGTGTACCTGTTGATAACCTCAGGGTAATATTTCTCTTTTTCATGTATGCTTAATTTATAATAAGCAACGTATGGATTCACGAAAAGGAGTGAGCGAATCATGAAAAAGTGGAATAAAATAGTTGTTCCTGTCATCCTGGCAGGCATGGTGGCACTGGCGGCTCCCATGGGAGCCGCGGCTTTTGATCTGGGCGGCGCATTAGGCGGTATCACGAAGAACCTTCCTGGCGGAGGCGGCGGGTCCAGTCCGTCCCTGCCCGGTGGCGGTGGAGTGACTCCGCAATCGACGTGCCGGACTTATGTGGAAGAAAATGGGTCCAGGGCACCGCTTGATCATGTCTGTGCCTATTACGGTACGAATCTGCGGACTGCTTCGGAAAATGGCACTGAAGTCGTTTATGGTGAAAGCTACGGTATCGGTGCCAGTGATGAAAACGGCCTATTCTCATTGGACCTGCCCAATGGCGTCTATACTGTCGTCTTCTGGAAGCATGGCTACACGTCACAGACTATGCGTGTGACAGCACCCGGGCCTGTTCCTGACGTAGTCCTCCATCCCGGCGGAAACCAGAAGATAGATTTCAGGAAATGATACACATCTAAAAGCTCTCGCTATGTTGGCCGCAGCAGACGGATTTGCCTGCAGTGGACCGACGCTGATGAAGAGCCCGCAAGGAAACGATGAATGTTTCCTTGCGGGCTCTTGATTTGTGTTGGAATTATTTGTCATGGACGAGGAGCTCAAGTATATCTGGCCGGGAATAGTGGCCGGCGGCATCGAATTCCATGTGGCTCATGGGAACATTGTCCATGTCCATATCTACGTAGATGATGGTCTCGGTATTCCAGACCGGCTCATTCAGGTAGTGGCCATAGGGGTCGATGACGCAACTGCCGCCGATGCAGACATTCTCGTTCAGCTTAGCGATTTCGTCTTGGCAGTTGAGGGATGGGGGATACATTTCTTTTGTAAAATACTGGTCTACATTGATGACATAGCAATGGCCTTCAATGGCAATGTGTTTGATCGTATCCTGCCATTCGGGATTATCGTTTGTATTCGGTGCCAGGTAGATTGCTACGCCTTTTTGATAGAGGGCGGCCCGAGCGAGAGGCATATAATTTTCCCAGCAGATGAGACTGCCCATGGGGCCCCAGGGGGTATCTACCATAGGAAAATACGTTGCAGGGTCATGAGAATCGCCCCAAATGTAACGTTCTGAACCGGTAGGCTTGATTTTGCGATGCTTGGCTAGTAATTCTCCTTCTGGTGAGAAAATAAGGTTCGTGCAGTACAACGTGCATTCTACAGCGTCCCGTTCCGTAATGCCCAGGCTGACATAGGCGTGGGCTTTTTTTGCGGCCTGGCCGATGCGGTCCGTATCGGGACTGGGTACGACAAGAGAATTGTCATAATAGATTTTCCAATCCTTACGGCCTGCCTGGTTACGGCTGCCTACAGTAAACCCAAATGTCATGCCATAAGGATAGCAAGGGATGTATGACTCAGGGAATACGATGATTTCGGCGCCATTTTTTCCAGCCTCATCAATTTTTTCGATGGTCTTATCGATAGTGGCATCTTTATTGAACATGACCGGTGCGGCCTGGACGAGAGCTATTTTGCAGTTCTTTATGATTTTTCTCATGAAATATCACTCCTTTGACATATTCATAGTATATCATAGATTCAAAGCGTAAAGGCTGAATGGAAAATGTCATTGGCAATGTTAAAGGATAAAATGGATTACTCTCTCGTAGCTAAATATACCCAATTGTCTGTAGAGCAGATACACTGTCTGGCTCAGGAGAATCATCTGACGTGATGAGGTAAGTCGATTACCCAGTGGGCAGGAAGTTGACTACAAAATTCGGCAGCGGGATGACCTGGTCGGATGCCTGTGTCTGGGCCGTGTCCAGGATGAGCGCCCCAGGTTTCAGATGACAGTTAACGTCTTTTTATCGAGGTCGACGAAATCCCAGCGCAGGCCTGCAGCTTCCCCACGCCTGAGGCCGCATATCATGCAGAGGACAAGGGGGCTTAATATCTTGCCTCTGTCACACTGATTCGTTGCCTTACCCAGGACGGGGCGGACCCTATCGGCGACGTATTTATAATTCATGTAGGTGCCGTTCTTCTTGGCCGGGGTGCGGACGCATGTGTCGAGCCATTCGTCCATATATGCGCCCAGTTTCGGGATGTACCTGACTGAGTCCATTTGTATTTCTTTCGGCCCGTAAGCAGGTCCCTGAAATAGACGGCAACGTAGTAGACACCATTTTTTTTATTATTAGAATTAATTCACGGCCGGCAGACCTGACAGGGAACGTACCCCGCGTCAATAGCTTCGTCCCGTGAATCGAAATCAACGCGGTTATGCGAGGATATTCTTTGCACCTATCGGCGCAGGGCAATGATAAATTAATGATTGAAAGCATTGGCTATTTCATTTAATGGAATCATTTCTGTATTATATTTTTCTTGGTAATCTTTTGTGAAATACATTTTGTATGCTTTAAAAAATGCGATATTGGCAATTAAATAACCTGGCATATTTTTTGTTAGTTCTTTCGGTGCATCTGGAGTTATTTCCGCATTATATTTTAAATTACCATGGTCATCGAATGCGTTTATTTTGTAAATATGGTTCGACATGATTTGATTGTCAGAATTATAAAAATTCCTTAGAGTATATTGGAGTATTTCGTTCTTATAATAATTATCAGTGAAAATATTTATTCTCACTATATAATATGGTGGTTCATACCTTTCCACAGATACAGAATCTACGTCTACAAACACAGATAACATATTATTAGATCCGGCTTTTAAATATCTTGATGGAGAATCATCTAAAAAGTTTGCGTAACACATAAAACTTGAATTTAACAAGATTAGTATTAGAACAAATATTTTTTTCATATGAACACCTCATTAAGTGCAACAAAAGATGAAATCAGAAACATTAAGCTCTGCATTACGTATGGGAGGTGAGACAATAGCCGCCCCAAAGGCAAGCGGGGCGCACATCCCCCCAGCGGTTCAAAGCCGCCGTCCCTATTTTGCTGCCTCCTCCGCCAAGAAAAGGCAGACATCCGGGTACAATAGAAGCGGGGGCTATACGCACAG
>Ga0163159_1003058_pt1 | contig 13029 bp, 10 predicted proteins | sample BioMet9_FD_108702 | JGI IMG/M metagenome (GOLD analysis project Ga0163159, IMG submission 108702) | Microbial communities from bioreactor (seeded with sewage sludge) at Lawrence Berkeley National Lab, California, USA - Biofuel... | ecosystem: Engineered > Bioreactor > Anaerobic > Unclassified ... | reverse complement strand
CAGCAAAAGACAGGCTGTTTTGTTTTGGAGGTAAATCATCCGATGCATTTACCAATGCCGGTCTGACAGCCTATGATTCTAAAAAAGGCTATGGCTGGAACAATACTGACGGACTCCTGAAAAGCGGGGGAAATCTGACAGGAGCTCTTTATACAGCTGCCGCATCCTCTAAAAACAACACATTTACAACAAGCAATCTGCGTCCCGGATTGTACCTGATTACCATACGTTCAAGCGCACTGGACAAAAATGCAGGACCGTTCAATATTACCCTAAACGGAGAAAAAGTATTCAACAACATTAAAATTGAGAAAGGCAAAGTGGCCAATTTAACCTGCGTGCGCTGGATAGAGAAAGGTAAAGCAGACCTCCGCTTTGATGGGAATTGGGCCATGAGTGTTCTTGGTCTTCAAATGTTCATGCATACCGATGAAGACATTGAATTCCGTCGAGGTTTCTGGATCAAAAAAGATGGTTACTGTCCGGACGTGATGTTTGCTAATTATTACGATACCCCTCCCGTTTACGGAAAATCCATCACCTATTCTACTCTGGCTGGCAAAGTAGGCGAAATCAAGCAGATCCCTGAACTTCCTGAGCTGGAAACAGCTTTGCCCGACCAGAATTCCAAAGAACTTTTATGGAGATATACCAGCCCCCTGGGTACAATGGGCACGGACAACTTTGGCTCGTTTAATGAATTCAACACCCCGGCTCTGATTGAACAACGACTCAAGGAGGTTAAAGACGGAGGAGTTAAAACAATTATACTTAATGGATTGCTTTCGCGCCATACCTATCCTGCACACCTGAAACGGGTTGAAGAGAACATCCGTCAAACGGTAGAAGCAGCACATAAGATGGGAATGAAAGTTCTCGATCATCAGGATCTGACTATCCTTTGGCACATGGACATGGCCTATCGTTTTCTTGCCCAACATCCAGAGTTCCTGCAATGCACTCAATCGAATGGTATGCCCACCTGGGGAATCTGTCCCATCAACCCTCTTTTTAAAGATGGCTATTTCTTCCCGTTTATTCTTAACCAAATTAAGAATACGAACCTGGATGGCATGATGATAGACGAGTGTTCTTTCCATGGAAATAATTTCTGTAGTTGTGAGTATTGCCGGGAAGCCTTTACCAAAGCAACGGGCCTGGTACTGCCCGATGATGAAACAAGCCCTCTTTTACGCAACAGTGAATCAAAACTGTGGAAAGCATGGATCGAATGGCGTAAAAATGCAATTGCACAATGGCGCATTGATTTCAGCAAGGCTGCCCATAAAATCAATCCTTCGTTCTGCAACATTCAGTATTACTCAGAAGGTGGATTTATCCTGGATGGCGCTTCCTATGAACAAGGCGGAGACCTTGCTTTAAGCGCTAAATCAATGGACTTCCTCGGAACTGAGATTATGAGCCGCGACGTATGGGATGATTACAGGTACACTTTCTCCAGCAGACACATGTACAACAGCCTGCACGAAACTTACCATACTCCAATCTTCGGATTGGTTTATCCTTCCGATCGATTTGATTACGCACTCATTGGCTGGGCCATGAACAACATGATAGCACAGGTTACCTGGACTTTTTTTGATTTCAAAGGTTCTGAAAAGATGAATGCTTACACCGGATGGAAAGAGAACATGAACAATGTTTCTGCCAAACCTTTTGCCGATATCGCCATTGTATTCTCGCGTAAAACAAGGGACTGGTCATTGAAAAACAAAAGCACCTATCCTTCTGAAATCATGGGCACCAGCCAGTTCCTGATCGATCAGCACATTCAGCACACCTTTGTTCTGGATGATGCATTACTCAACCAGGATCTTTCAAGGTTCAGGGTTCTGCTTGCCCCTGGCATCGACTGCCTTTCAGATGAACAGGTTGCCAAACTCAAGCAGTATGTCTCGAATGGTGGAACTCTGTTTATCACCGGTGATGCAGGAAAACTTAACTCTTACGGAGAACCTCGCCCCACCTGGGCTTTTGCAGACATTTTAGGCAATGACGCCTTGACAAAGTCTCAGAATACCGATGTAGTGGAAGGAAACTTTGGTAAGGGAAGAGTCGTGTACTGTGCAAAAAGATACGGGATAAATGATTTCTGCAATTCCTTCACGATGGAAGATACCTACAAATTTACTTCCGATGAAAAGCTGACTTCCCTTCACGAGAAGGTCATCAGACAGGTATTAGGTAATACACTTTCCTTTGAAGCCGTTTCAATGCCTCAAAAGGTGATTACTTCCGTTTATAACGAGTTGCGCGATGGCAAAAAAATGACAATGGTGCATCTTTTGAATGCAACAGGAGTAAAAGTAAAAAATGGAGACACCCTGCCTTTACCGAATCCTACATGGGAAGAAATTAAAGACGATATGAGTTTTGAAATAGCATTGCCATCTATCAGCGAATCTTACTATGCAACCCCTGATTCTCCCGGACATAAAGCAGTCAGGGTAGAGAAAATAAGTGAAGGACGTTACAAGGTAGTAGTTCCTAAAGGAACAGTTGACAAATATGGTATTGTGTATCTCTGTCAATGATGAGAAAAGGGTAATCATAACAAATAATATTGAAAAAAAGGCTCCGTAATCATTACTGGAGCCTTTTTTTATAAGATTGTATCAAAGCCCTAATTAAGCCATAGTTTATAACTGTTTCCATATAGCGGAGACCTTCGCAATCAGATGATTTTATCCATAACTTCGGATCGTTACGAGGTTTTTATCACAAACTTCACATTATAAAAAAGGATTTACTGAGTGGATACCTAAACTACCATTGAACAGCTATTATTATCAAAATAAATGACTAAACTTGCCACTTCGAATGTCAATGTTTATGTTCTGATTTAAAAATTAATAATTAATCCGATAAAATCATTGAAATCGAATTTTTCTAATCTTTTTTAATAACTATGAAATATTTTCTATTGGCTTTATTGGGACTTTTTGTTTGTGCAAATGTTCAGGCATCAGGCCCCCAAAAAAAGATGACCGTCAAAGGCTCGTCATTTGCCATTTCAGCAACGAAAAATATAGAAGTTGACTGGAAAGGCGAAAAATTGATCAGCGGAGATACTCATTCATGGCTTGGCAACCAGGAGGTTGGTTCTTATGCCGGGAAATTTGAAGTATCCAATGCAAACGGATGGCAATTCACCAATGTCTGGAGTGAAAAATTGCCAGCCCCTTTTCGGAGAGAAATCGGTATTTCACCGGATGGAAAAAAGATTGAGTTGAGTTTTCAATCTCATCAGGATGCTCTGATGAAGAACTTCCCTTCTCCTTTTATCAGCTATAAAATTTCTGTACCCTTATCAGCAGTAGGCAACTCTACATGGGAAGCCTTGACCGGACGTTCTCAGAATGCAAAATGGTCATCGGGTACGCTGAACACTTCCACCCCGGATGGGAATTTTGTCGGAAGCTCTGCCCGCTGGATTACATTTACGACTCCCAAGGGTAAGATCACCTTCGATTTCAACCCTCAGGGAGTTACGACCTATTTCGTTACCGGCCCTAATACAATTCAATCCCAGTGGATTGTGATGAAAAAAGGCGATGTACTGGAAATGTCCTTTAATGTAAGTGCTTCCAATTATGGAGGAGGCCTTACCAGCAAACTCAACATATTCGAAGGTGATAAGAGCGATTATCTGAAACATCACGCGGTATCTTTCTATTATTATTTCTCGGAATCAGCAAAAGACAGACTGTTTTGTTTTGGAGGTAAATCATCCGATGCATTTACCAATGCCGGACTGACAGCATTTGATTCTAAAAAGGGATATGGCTGGAGCAAAACTGACGGACTCCTGAAAACCGGAGGAAACATGACGGGAGCTCTTTATACCGCTGCCGCTTCCTCTAAAAGCAATACATTTACAGCTGGCAATCTGCGTCCGGGCTTGTATCTGGTCACACTTCGCTCAAGCGCACTGGAGAAGAATGCAGGGCCATTTAATATCTCACTGAATGGAGAAAAAGTATTCAATAATATTAAAGTTGAAAAAGGAAAAGTTGCCAATCTTACCTGCGTACGTTGGATAGAGGGAGGTAAAGCTGACATTCACTTCGATGGAAACTGGGCCATGAGTGTTCTTGGTCTTCAAATGTTCATGCATACCGACGAAGACTTCGAATTCCGTCGTGGTTTTTGGATCAGAAAAGATGGTTATAATCCTGATATATTGTTTGGTAACTACTATAACATTCCTCCGGTTTATGGTAAATCCGTAACCTATTCAAAACTGGCCGGAAAAGTTGAAGAGATTGATAAAATTCCGGAACTTCCTGAACTGGAAACCGCTTTGCCAGATCAAAGCTCAAAAGAACTTTCATGGAGATACACCAGCCCTCTTGGTACGATGGGACCTGACAACTGGGGTTCGTTTAATGAATTCAAAACCCCGGCTCTCATTGAGCAAAGGCTGAAGGAAGTGAAAGACGGAGGAGTTAAAGCTGTAATCCTTAATGGATTTCTTTCGCGTCATACCTATTTTTATCATCTTCCACGTGTAGAAGAAAACATCCGTCAAACGGTAGAAGCCGCGCATAAAATGGGTATGAAAGTTCTCGATCACCAGGATCTGACCATCTTATGGAACACGGATATGGGTTTTCGCTTTCTGGCTGCCCATCCTGAATTTCTTCAGTACACTCAATCGAATGGCATGCCCACCTGGGGAATCTGTCCCATCAATCCTCTTTTTAAAGACGGTTACTATTTCCCGTTTATTCTTAAGGAAATAAAGAATACGAACATCGATGGATTGATGATTGATGAATGCACTTTCCACGGAAACAATTTTTGCACTTGCGAGCACTGCCGGGCAGCTTTTACCAAAGCGACCGGTCTGGTATTGCCCGATGATGAAACAAACCCTCTTTTGCGTAACCGGAACTCAAAACTATGGAAAGCCTGGATTGAATGGCGCAAAAACGCAATAGCCCAATGGCGTATTGATTTCAGCAAGGCAGCCCATAAAATCAATCCAAATTTCTGTAATATTCAATATTACTCAGAAGGTGGATTTATCCTGGATGCAGCTTCTTACGAACAGGGCGGAGACCTTGCTTTAAGCGCCAAATCGATGGATTTCCTTGGAACCGAGATCATGAGCCGCGACGTATGGGATGACTACAGGTACACATTCTCCAGCAGACACATGTACAACAGCCTGCACGAAACTTACAATACTCCAATCTTCGGATTGGTTTATCCTTCCGATCGATTTGATTTTGCACTCATTGGCTGGGCCATGAACAACATGATAGCCCAGGTTACCTGGTCGTTGGCAGACTTTGAAGGCGCTGAAAAAATGAATGCCTATACCGGTTGGAAAGAAAACATGAATAATGTTTCTGCCAAACCTTTTGCCGATATTGCTATCATGTTTTCACGCAAAACAAGGGACTGGTCGCTGAAAAACAAGAGTACCTATCCTTCTGAAATCATGGGCACCAGCCAGTTCCTGATCGATCAGCACATTCAGCATACCTTTGTTCTGGATGATGCATTACTCAATCAGGATCTTTCGAGATTCAGGGTATTGCTTGCTCCCGGCATCGACTGCCTTTCAGATGAACAGGTTGCCAAACTCAAGCAGTATGTCTCTAATGGTGGAACACTGTTTATCACCGGTGATGCAGGAAAACTCACCTCTTACGGCGAGCCTCGTCCGGCATGGGCTTTTGCTGACATTTTAGGTAATGACGCCTTAACAAGGGCACAGAACACCGATGCAGTGGAAGCAAACTTTGGTAAAGGAAGAGTTGTGTACTGCGCAAAAAGATACGGGATGAACGATTTCTGCAATTCCTTCACGGTCGGTAGAACCTATAAATTTATTCCTGATGAAAAGTTGACTGCACTTCACGAAAAGGTTCTGAGACAGGTTTTAGGTAATACTCTTTCCTTCGAAGCCGTTTCGATGCCTCAAAAAGTGCTTGTTTCCGTTTATAATGAGTTGCGCGATGGTAAAAAAATAACCATGGTACATCTTCTCAATGCCACAGGAGTAAAGGTTAAAAATGGAGATGTTCTGCCTTTACCGAATCCTACCTGGGAAGAGATTAAGGACGATATGAGTTTTGAAATCTCATTGCCATCCCTCAGCGAATCTTATTATGCAACTCCTGATTCTCCCGGACACAAAACAGTCAGGATAGAGAAAATAAGTGAAGGACGTTTCAAGATAATTGTTCCTAAAGGAACTGTTGATAAATATGGGATCGTGTATTTAATTCAATAAAAGATTAACTGCTTGCCAGGAAAATCTTCCTGGCAACATGAAAGAGGCTGCCTGAAAAGGCAGCTTTCTTTTTTATTAATCGCATGCAATCTCTGCAAGCCATATCAAACGGATATTAATGTTAAGGCACAAACTAATTTTTTCCAAATCAGTAGGTCATCCCAAACTGCCAAAGAGGAACGGTGTTCAAATACCCTGATTCGATATCATCTTTCACGATAAAAGCTTTATCAATGCCCAGGATTTGCTTCTTGCCTTTATTCTTTCCGTCCACCTCAAAGGTATAATCTCCAATCAGGAAATCTGCCAGCGGCGATACAATGACCTCATATTTTACTCTTAGTTGGTTCAGAAAAAACGTTTCTCTTGTATTTCCGGTATTTGGGTTATCGTTTGCTAAACTGTAAATCAAGTTGGTATTGTCAAGATAAATATTATCCACCTTACCCAGCCCCCTTATTCCTCCGGTTGCATCCCGTAGTTGTGCTATCATTCCGGCTTCTTCAATAAACAGGCAATAATCGGTTATATTATTCCGGCTGGCGGAAAGTGCAGTTGCTATACTTGTCATATTGGGCTTAAACGGCACACTTTTAACAACAATGGCCAGCAATTGCTTCAACTTTCGGCCGGTGGACACATTCATGCCTGCATACAACGGAATATCTGTTTCCAAAGTCTGGTTTACTATCTGTTTTAACCTCAATTCAAAGTCTTCTTCTAATCCAAAAGGATAATACCCTTTTTTCAGATAATCTTCAAAAAGAGGCAGCGGATGTTTTACCCCGGGAAGTTCAACTTTATGTTCCAGAATTTCTTCCAGGGAATAGGCCCGGACAGATATTTGATGAAACAAATGCAAATACTCCCTAAAAGACAAACCTTGCATATGATACATTACAGCTCTGCGACTTAAATCAGAGGCTCCTTTCCTGATATCCAATACTGAAGAACCGGTAAACACAATATTCAATTCTGGATGATAATCATAGATCAGTTTCAGTTCCTTAGCCCAATCTTTGTATTTATGAATTTCGTCTACAAACAGGTATTTCCCGCCGCGCTTTACAAAAGCATCCGCTAAATCAATCAGCTTGTTATCGGCAAAATAAAAGTCTTCTGCCGTTACATAAAGCGTTTCATCAGGATTCAGGTTCTTTTTGATATGCTGTAAAACCAAAGTAGTCTTCCCAACTCCACGAGGCCCGGTAAGTCCGATCATACGGCTTTTCCAGTTTATCTCAGCATAAATGTACCGGAAGAAACCGGTATCTGTCTCTTTAAGGAGCTTATGAAACTGTTCGAATAATTTGTCCATGGCGGTTTATTTTGAACAAAGATAATGTATTTTGCACTACGATAGTGCATATTTTAATCATAAATGCACTATTATAGTGCAAAGATATTGTTTTGAGTTCTTTTACATCCAATCAATATGTCTGAATCTTGATTTGCATGATTAAAGGATTTGCATGAATGAAGGTGGTGTAGTGCGAATAGAAATATCATTAGAAACGATGAACCATTTCCCCACTCGTTACAAACGAAGGGAGACTGCAGGACTGCTTTGTTATGAATTTATTAAATATCCTGAAAATCAAAATATTTCGTTCAAAGGAACAGGTTATCTAAATAATTTATATTTTAGATGGATCTTTCATTACAATAATAATTCATATGGATATAACTCAATATTCACTATAGTTCAGTAAAGTTAGATCACGTATTACAAATTTAATTTTATAAAACCAGGACACACTATGAGAACAGATTTAAAAAAGGATGAAAATGTTGTTCTTGTGATAAGACCTCATTGGTTATTATTAGTTTGGCCTGTAATACTGACGGTTATAGGCCTAATGCTGGGAATTTATTTAGGCGGTTATGGTTATATTATTCCTCTGGTGCTGATTTGTTACCTTTTGTATAAAATCATTCAAAGGAACAATAATCTTTGGGCTGTGACCAATTTGAGGATTATCGATGAGGACGGTGTGTTTTCCGTCAATTCAAAAGAAAGCCCACTGGATAAAATTAATAACGTAACCTACAATCAATCCCTATGGGGCAGGATGTTTGACTTTGGAAACGTTCAAATTCAAACTGCGGCAGAAATTGGCTCAACAACCAATTATATGGTAGAGAAGCCAAATAAACTGAAAGACACAATTACAACGATGCAGGAGGAGTACAAAAGATCTCAGATTTCATCACAAGCCAAGGAATTCGCATCAGCAATTTCCTCCGGTTCACAAAAGCAATCAAAAAGCGATATCGCCTCTGAACTTGAAAAATTATTTGAACTAAAGCAGAAAGGCATACTTAGTGAGGAAGAATTTAATATGGGAAAAAAGAAGATACTGAAGGAGTGAAAATACCCCAATATACATTTATTCTTAACTTAACATCTAACCATTTTAAATAATAAAAATGAAGAAGCTTTTAATTTTAACAATCTTGATTTTAGGATTCTTTCAAGTAAAATCACAAACAATTGAAATTGGACAAGAAGCCGAATATATTAAAAGATTAATCGAATGGTCAACAAAAGATCACAACAGGCCAGATTCTTATGGCAATTATTCAACAACGAGAATTGCTTATAATGTTGCTTATAAAAATGGTGAAATATCAGATGTTATTCAATGTGTTAAAAATCAATTCAATCTTGACTTGAAAATGCCTGTTATTTTTTGTATACATTATTTGATGGTTAATGGAAAGTTGAATTCTATTATTACTGAATATGATAATGTCTCAATTGAAAAGCTAAAAACCGCATATGATAGAATACATAATGGTTATATATTCAATGAATTATATTTTGAAAAAGATTACGAACACTTTTCTAAGGTTTATTTATCGAAAAATGAAAAGGCAACAATAGAATACAAAAAAACAGAATTAAACGCATTACCTGTAAGTTTAAGGAAAAATATTGAAAATAAACAAATTTCGATCCGAGAAAAAACACGAAAAGCGAATCTTGCTCAAGAAGAAGAGGCAAAAAAGATTGAAGAAGCAAAAAAAGTAACCTACGATTTAGAAAAATACGACAAGGAAGTGTATTCTTCTTTTAAAACTGCAATAAAAGATCGTATTAAAGAATATGTTGACTCTAAGTCAAAGAATATACTTTATAGGAGAGTTACAAATTCTCCTTATGAATATCACCCACATGAATCAGATATGAAGTATCGTTTTAAAAATTTGTATAGTGCTTATTATAAACTTGAAGATCAAAGTCGCCCCAGCCAGAAAATAGGAAATATTTATTTCGCGGGTACTACTAATGATATTAAGAGTATTAAGAAGTTTACTTTACTTTCAGGAACAGATACAGATTGTTCCATATTTAACAATATATGCAAAGATAATATTCCACCTATAAAAATTAATGGAGCTTATGGGATGACGGAGGCAAAATATGATAGTATCAATGTTGATTATTATAAAGGTGTCACATTAGTAAAAGTTAAAAATGGAAATGTAGAATTTCTTGAATATAATCCAGATGCTGATATAGCAAAAAAAATACAAGATAAGATGAAAAATGAAAAAAATGGTAGGTATATTGTATCTTATTATTTAAGCGATATAATGGGAGATAAAACGGAATATATAACATTTGAAAAGAGCAAATTTCAGCTTATGTAATTTTTTCAAAGAAATTCTTTAAGAAACGACCTTCTCTGCTACAAGTAAATTTGTTATCCATATAGCGCCATGATTAAAGCTGACTTTTACTTAAAGTTTCAAAACTATAAAGAGCTTGTAAAATCTCTTTTCAAGATAATAGATGGAATTCAAAAAGATATTGAGAGTAAAGGTAGATTGGAAATTTTAATCCCAGGATTGAGTCAAATTGGAATCATGTATACCAGTTTGTTAAAATTGATACCAAATGAAGAAAGTAATTTTGATTTAACATCACTATGCTTAATTTCAAGGTCAATTCTTGAGTTCACTAATAATATTTATTTTTTTGGAATCGATGAAGTTCAACAAGATGAACTGGAATTTCGTTTAGACCTTTATAACTATTTATCAAATAGGGAACGGCTTATGGTAGGGAAACAAATGGATGGATTTAAGAAACTCAATGCAATTGGTGTTACCAAGGATTTAGTAAATAAAGAGAAAGAAGAATTGATAAATAGTGATTTCTTTAAAAAATTATTAACGCAAAATTTGATTAAAGAAGATGAAATTATTAAGTCCAAATATATTTCTCGACAAAACTTACAAAGTAAGCGTAAAATCAAGCAACATATATACAATGATTTTTATTCATTATATTCAACATTTGTTCATTCTGCCCCACTTGCAATCGATACCTATAAGGATTTCTTAATAAACTACAATGATAGAATATTCGATCAGTATAAATATAGTGAAGCAATCATAGACCTTTGTTCCGGGTTCGTTTCAGTGATGTTGCTTGAAGCAAAAATATATACAAACGATTGGACAATTATTTTAGATGAAAACGAAATTGAATGTATTAATAAGTTTGCGAATGATTTAATAAATTAAGATACATTGAGTAAAAATAAAATATACAACATGCATTAATCAGTTACCTTCGGATTAGTTCCGCAAAAGTTCAAAGTTGCTGCTGCGAATTTGCAATCAGGAGTGGTTGAAAGATTTTCATGAATTTTTGTGCCTTTGTATGTATATGATGAATCCAAATTTATATATATTTGATTCCAAAGCTGATATCCTGAAAGAGCCGATATTGAAAAGGAAAAGTGGAGAAATTATCGATACAGAGATTTCACTTGTCACAAAAGCAGATTTGAAGTTATATAACCTGCTCCTTCGGATGTGTACAAAAATTCAAAGAGATGCTAAGCCCCGGATCTTTGATCTGGTTCAAAATGAGTGTTTTTGATTGAGAATAAGACATAGTGGAGTAAAAATAGGAAAGAGGGAAAATGGGGAAACGGGGAAAACTATATCCTCCTGGCTCGTCGGGATATGTACTTAAAACTTGCAGCGGCTGGTTGAGATTTGCAATCTCAACCATTTAACGGGTGATTTGTAATCACCATTAGAGATTATTACAGAGAGGAGTAAACCGAATTATAGATCACGGAGTTAAAGCGCGAAGATCGCAAATCTTCACTGGCGCTTCGATCATAATTATACGGAGGAGGAGGCTTACCTTTCCGGTTATCACACATGCAAAGAAAAATGAGGGAGCAAATCTGGAAATTGAGGGTGTAAAAGACGGCGTAAAACAAGAATTGGGAAAGGTTCATCTACCTTTTCGGATCATTAATTTTTTTTGGGTCTTGTCTGGTATCAAACACATCGGTAATTAATATTCCTTCGCTGACTTTTTTATAAATAATTTTGTAATTACCCTCGACCAAATACCTGTGACCTTCTTCCAGTTGCTCTAACGTGTTTTCGATTTGTCCTGAGTGTGGGTGTTTTTGTAGCTGTTTGGTTGCTGAGAATATATTGCTTCTGATTTTACGGGCGACTTGGTCACTTACATATATTTTATGGTACTTGTAAATTTCAGCAAGAGTTACCGATGCAAAATCCGACCAAATTATCTTCATTTAATCACCAGTTTTCTGATTCAATTTCTAACTGTTCCTGAGACTTAAACTTGCCGTCAAGATAATCCTTATCTGATCGTTTCGCCCTGGCTATTAGTTGTTTTTGAGTAAACGGCTTTAAATTTGCTGTTTTTTCCTGTTGCCTTTGGCCCTCGCTAATTGCGGCTTCTATTTTGTTCAATATTATTCCATCCTGAAGATTAATCAGGTATTCGATTGCTTTTAGTTTCCTCGTTTTTAAATCCATGATTCATCCTTTTTACAAATATACGACACAAACATTGAAATTAACATGCAAATTGTGATCGTTTTTTAATTTCTTCACTTTCCAGTTTACTAAACCTCTGCTCCTCCAGTTTCCCTCAATAAGCGCAAAATCTTATTAAAAACATTAGAACAACTGATTTTTGCGGAACATCAGAACTAATCTATGCTAAAGTCGCTATTTTTATTCCGTCTTTAGCGAAAGCCGCGTGCATACTGATGTTTCTAACTCTATCCGGATTCTGGCAAGAAGTGTAAATAGCCCCTTTAACGCAGGGGCTATTATGATTTAAACAATGGAGGCATTGTGACCCCTTATAGAATATTATCAATTATAAAATTACACTTCCTAAAGACATTTTCAAAATTTAACTTTAAAAATAGTGAAAATGGAAGCAAAAATGGCTGTAATCAACCCCAATGCCTGTGGTATTGATGTGGGTTCTAAAATGCATTATGTTGCTACTGGACAAGGTAGCGAAGAGGTAAAATCTTTTGGCGTTTATACCAAAGACCACCTGCTCCTCCGGACTTGCACCAAAGCTGTTCAAAGCGCTGGTGCGAATTTGTAATTCGCACCTGTTAACCAAGGATTTACAATCCTTCTTTAAACTTTCCATCCTCTCTTTCTTAAAGAAATCATCTATCCCATTACAATACTACATAAAATTTCATAAATTTAAATGATGGGAATCAGAAATAAGATATCACCAGGGTATGCTTATTACATCACCTTAACAGTCGTGGAATGGATCGACATCTAAACTGTGCATCAACTCAGCATAACCATCACATCATCCCTGCTCCTCCGGACTTGCACCAAAGCTGTTCAAAGCGCTGGTGCGAATTTGTAATTCGCACCTCTTAACCAAGGATTTACAATCCTTTTTACAATCTTTCATTCTATCTTAACGAAAATAT